>Ga0208804_1000401_pt1 | contig 7105 bp, 8 predicted proteins | sample Colrivmeta1553A3_FD_187658 | JGI IMG/M metagenome (GOLD analysis project Ga0208804, IMG submission 187658) | Estuarine microbial communities from the Columbia River estuary - metaG 1553A-3 (SPAdes) (version 2) | ecosystem: Environmental > Aquatic > Marine > Intertidal zone > Estuary | place: USA... | reverse complement strand
TGGGGCTAGAAGCGCTTTCGCGCGGCGCGGCGCATGTGACCTTCATCGACAACGGCAAGGCGGCGCAGACCCTCATCCGCGCGAATATCCAAAAGCTAAAGCGGCAATCTGACACCACACTTCTGACCTCAGACGCCACCCAAGCGCCAAAAACAACAGCCCCCGCTGGCCTCGTGTTTCTCGACCCACCATACGGGATGCAGCTTGGGCCAAAGGCGCTGGCAGCGGCGAAATCAAACGGCTGGATCGGGTCCGATACCTTGATCGTCTGGGAAGAAAACGCCGCCCAAATCGCACCTATCGGTTTCACCGTTCTGGATGCGCGCCGCTATGGACAAACATGGGTGACCCTCATGAAAGCGCGCGCTTAGCCGTAAGTCGGGTGAAACTTGCCAGAGGGCGACAATGTGAAGATATCACAGCCATCCGCCGTGATCCCAATCGAATGCTCGAACTGCGCCGACAACGATTTATCGCGGGTCACTGCGGTCCAGTCGTCGGCCAGAACCTTGGTCTCTGGACGGCCAATATTGATCATCGGCTCGATTGTGAAAAACATGCCCTCTTCCAGAACAGCGCCTGATCCCGCGCGCCCGTAGTGCAAAACATTGGGCGGCGCGTGGAACACACGACCCAAACCATGACCACAGAAATCGCGCACAACGGACATGCGCTGGCTCTCGGCATAAAGCTGGATCGCGTAACCGATATCACCAAAAGTATTGCCTGGCTTCGCGGCCTCAATCCCCTTCATCAGGGCGTCATGTGTGATCTGGATCAGGCGCTCCGCCTTTCGGTTAGGCTTTCCCGCGACATACATGCGCGAGGTGTCACCAAACCATCCGTCCACAATCACGGTCACGTCGATATTCAAAATATCGCCATCTTTCAGGATCTTATCACCGGGAATGCCGTGGCAAACCACGTGATTCACCGAAATACAACTCGCGTGCTGATAGCCCTTATAGCCAATTGTCGCCGAAACCGCGCCCGCATCCTCAACCCATTTGGTGATCAAACGATCCAACTCAGCCGTCGTTTGCCCTGGAAATACATGGGCCGCGATATCGTCTAAAATCTGTGCGGCCAGACGGCCCGCGCCATGCATACCTGCAAAATCAGCCGCTTCATAAATGCGGATTCCATCTTTGGTCAAACGGCCTTTTTGCGTGTTCACAATCAAATTCCCTCTTATGCTTGCCCGCGACATAAGCCTAAACGGCCTCATAAACCAGATGCAACCACTTGGTTTTTTCCGAGCCTAAATATGCCCGCCGGAGGCGTCTTGAAACGGGATCGTCCGCCTGATGGTCACGCCATTGGGATCAATCGCGCAATCGAACACCAAAACCTGCACGCCAGCTTCGCGGGCCAGATCAAACCCCCGAGCATAGGCGGGATCGATGTCCGCGCTCAGGCTAAGTGCCGCGCAATCGGTCCGTTGAACCAAGTATAACATCACAGCGCGGTGACCTTCCGCCACCATCTGCGACAAGGCACAAAGGTGTTTCGCCCCACGCGCTGTCACGCAATCGGGGAACTCCGCAAGGCCCGCCCTGCGCATCAGAGTGACACTTTTGACCTCGACATAGGTATCCGCACCCTGCCCGCTCAATAGAAAATCAATGCGGCTACCCTCTGCATACTTCACCTCTGGTCGCACCAGTTCATAGGGCGGCAACCCCTCCACCGCGTGATCCATCAACGCCGCTTTTAGCGCCTTATTGGGCACGGATGTATCAATCCCTGTAAAATGCCCATTCTCATGATCGACCAAGCGCCAACCATATTTCAACTTTTTCTTAGGATCGTCATTCGGCTCCAGCCAGATCTTCATCCCCGCATCGGCCAAACCCAACATCGATCCCGGATTCGGGCAGTGCGCCACCACCTCGCGTCCGTCGGGCAAGGTCACATCCGCCAGAAATCGCTTGTAACGGCGGATTAATCGGGCGGGGATAAGGGGTGTGGCAAATTCCATATTGCGATCTATAACAAAGCAAACCCAACAGGAGAACCGCCATGAGTAACCCCACCGCCGCGATGCTTGTAATTGGCGACGAAATCCTGTCGGGGCGCACCCGCGACGCCAATATGTATCACCTTGCAGGGCAGTTGACCGCAATCGGTATCGACCTCAAAGAAGTCCGCGTTGTATCTGATGATGCCCCCGCGATTGTCGCTGCGGTCAAGGCGCTCAGCGGCACCTACACCCATGTCTTCACCAGCGGCGGCATCGGCCCAACCCATGACGACATCACGGCCGATTGCATCGCCGCGGCATTTGGCAAAACCATCGACGTACGCGCCGACGCGGCAGCACTGCTCTCGGCGCATTACGCAAGTACGGGCAAGGAATTCAATGCCGCCCGCCAGCGCATGGCACGTATCCCTGCGGATGCGATCCTGATTGAAAACCCCGTCAGCGTTGCACCTGGTTTCACGCTTGAAAACGTGCATGTCATGGCAGGAGTGCCGTCGGTGTTCACCGCTATGGTCGCCTCGGTTTTGCCAAACCTCACAGGCGGCGCACCGCTTTTGTCGCAATCCTTGCGCGTTGTGCGCGGCGAGGGTGATATCGCGGGGCCACTGGGTGAATTTGCGGCCCGTCACCCTGCCCTTTCAGTCGGCTCCTATCCGTTCCAAGATAATGGTGTTTACGGTGCAAACCTCGTAGTGCGCGGTCAGGATAAAGCGGCCCTGAATGCCGCGATGGCAGAACTGTCCGAAATTTTCCCAGCATGACACTGCCAACCGCTGCCACCCTTTACTACGTTGTCGACACCACTTGGCCCGCCGCCGAAAAGATAGCTTGTGGTCCTTTTACCCTGCGCCGTGGATTGGGCGCAGGTAGCAGAGTGAGCGCGGCTACCGCCAACGCCCCTGCAAACAATGACGAGATCGCAACTGCTGCCAAAGCTATGGGCGAAATGGGTCAACCAGCGCTTTTCATGATCCGCGACACCGATGCGGACCTCGACGCGCAACTCGAAAACATCGGTTATCTCATCAAAGACCCCGTGACCCTTTACGCCGCCCCAACCGCCACGATGACCACTACGCGGCCACCGCATAAGACGGTTTTCACCGCTTGGCCGCCGCTCGCCGCACAGGTGGAAATATGGGCTCTGGGGGGGATCAACGCCGCCCGCCTTGCTGTGATGGACCGTGCCCCTATGCCCAAAACCACGCTGCTTGGTCGCACCCACGACAAACCCGCAGGCACCACTTATGTCGGCATGTCGCACGGCTGCGCGATGCTCCATGCGCTCGAAATCGGAAGCGCGTTTCGCAGGCAAGGCTTGGCCGCCAACATGACCCGTGCCGCCGCATTTTGGGCCGCCGACAACGGTGCTGACTTCCTCACTTTGGTCACAACAAAGGTGAACGCAGGCGCAAATGCGCTCTACACTTCCCTCGGCATGACGGTTGTGGGACACTACCATTATCGTTTCAAATCAGAGTGAGCGCCCACGTGACCGATAAACCTACTGCCCTAGACCTGCCAATGGCCGATCCACTGCCTGCCGCGAACCAAAAATATTTTGATGTCTGCCAAGAAAAACTTGGCATGATCCCAAATGTTCTGCGGGCTTATGCGTTTGATGCAGAAAAGCTCGATACATTCTCGGCGCTGTATAACAATATCATGCTCGCGGACTCAGGCCTCTCGAAGCTAGAGCGCGAGATGATCGCAGTAACGGTCTCTTCCATCAACAAATGTTATTACTGCCTGACGGCCCATGGTGCCGCTGTGCGGCAGCTTTCGGGTGATCCGAAACTGGGTGAGATGCTGGTGATGAACTGGCGGGTCGCCCCCTTGGATGCGCGGCAAACGGCGATGCTTGGCTTTGCTGAAAAGATGACTGTGGCCAGTGCGGCTATTGTGGAAGCTGATCGCGACACCCTGCGCGGCGTTGGTTTTTCCGAGGCCGATATCTGGGATATCGCCGCCACCGCCAGCTTTTATAACATGACGAACCGCATGGCCTCGGCTGTCGATATGCGCCCGAACGACGAATATCATAGTCAGGCGCGATGAAGCTCGCAGTCCTCACTTTCTTTGGCGCATTGTGGGCATCATTTGCGGCCTCACAAACACTCAACTTTCCGAGCAATGCCACCCTTTTGCGTGAAACAAGCAGCGCGGTTGACAGCTACGCGATGCCCATCGGTCCTTGGGTCGCTGGCGGGTTGCCCGTCAAAACCGAGGAAGGGCACCTGACCCAACAAGCGTGGCGCATTAGCGCGACAGGTCTCACCTCACTTCAGCTGGTCCGCCCTGTCCGCGAGCAATTGCGCAACGACGGGTTTGAAATCCTGTTCGAATGCAAAGACCAAGCCTGTGGCGGGTTTGATTTCCGGTTTTCGACGCCTGTCTTGCCGCCCCCCGATATGCAGGTCAATCTTGGCGACTTTCGGTATTTGGCCGCAAGTCGCGACACGGATGAGGGCGCTGAGATCATAAGCATCATTGCAAGCAGGTCAGCCAATGCAGGATTTGTTCAAGTCACGCGAGTTGGGGCGGCGGCAGAGACGGTTTCTGAAGCAACGGCACAGACACTACGCGCATCCCCTCATCCGTGCCGCCAACAGATTTTGCGGCGTCACTTTCAGAAACTGGACACGCCATTCTATCAGGGCTCACGTTCGAAACGGGGTCTTCGCAATTGGCTGATGGTTCGTTTGACGCGCTGCAAGCTTTGGCCGATTATCTCGCCGCGCAACCCGATTTAAGCGTCGCCCTTGTCGGGCATACGGATGCATCTGGATCGCTAGATGGCAACATTGTAATTTCCAAACGGCGTGCAGGATCCGTTTTGGAAAGACTGGTGTCGGACTATGGCGTCGCACGCAGGCAATTAGATGCACAGGGAATGGGGTACCTGTCGCCCATTGCCAGCAACCAAACGCAAGAAGGCCGCGATGCAAACCGTCGGGTTGAAGTGATCGTCACATCCACACAATAGATTCAAGCAGCTGACTTTTTTAGCCCATCTTCAGTGGGTGGCGGCGATGGTTCGGACCAAATGACCAGTCGGGCACGCCCGGCTTCTTTCGCGGCGTAAAGCGCCTGATCAGCGCGAATCAAATGGGCGTCGAGTGATACGTCTGGTTCGATCAAGACAGCCCCCATCGAAAGCGTTATCGATAAATGCGCCTCTACACCCTCGGCGCGAAATGGGATGGGTTGCCCCAACCGACCCGCAATAACACGCGCTTGCTCGATTGTTGCACCTGCGAATAAAACCGCGAATTCCTCTCCGCCGATGCGGCCCGCAACGTCAATCTCTCTCAGGTTCCACTTCAGCCGATGAGCGATTTCCTTGAAGCAAACATCCCCAACCGCATGGCCATAGACGTCATTCACCCGTTTGAAATGATCTGCATCCAATAGAATTAAAGTGCCACAAGCGGACTCGTCCAAGCGCATCTGAGCCAGTTCCATAAACGTGCGGCGATTGTTCAGTCCAGTGAGTCCGTCTTTGCGCGAGAGCAAAGAAAGGTGTTTTTGAAACCGGATTTGATAGCGCGTGACGAACGTCACGAAAACAATGAATGGACCACCAACGAAAAACGCATGTGCGCCGTAATAAAGAAGTGAATAGTCCAGACTATCAACCGTCATATAGGCAAAGCCGATATTTGCGAGCCAAATCATAGAAATCCATAGCACGATATGTATCACCACACTTAGGGCGCTAGACGGTGCCAAGATACGGAACAATTTGTTCATACAGATTCCTTCTGCACGAACCATAAATCAGAAGTATTGATGCAGTTTTAACGCCCAAAAACAAAAAAGCGCGGCCACTAGGGCCGCGCAAGTCAGGTGAATAACACCGTTGGGAACTGTTGAGTGCTACCAGATATCAGGCCCTTTATCGGCCAAGGCATGCACGAGAAAATCAATAAAGGCGCGGACTTTGGGCTGCGTAAAGCGGCCCGGCGGATAGACCGCATAGATGCCTTGGGTCTCGACGGGCAGATCAGGGATCGCCTCTTCTACAAGGCCTTTGGCCAGCGCATCCGCATATAAGAAGCTTGGCAAATAAGCGATACCAAGACCGCCGACACAAGCGTTCAACAACGATTGACCGTCGTTGACCGTCAGCCAGCCAGCCGTGCGCACTTGCCGCTTTTCACCCGAGGGCGCGGTCAGTTTCCAAACAGCAGAGTTCGCTTGGTTGGAATAATGCAGCAGCTTGTGATCGTTCAGATCGTCGATCTTTTCAGGGCGACCATGCTTTGCAAAGTAGCCAGGGCTCGCGATCATCCGCTTTGTGGTCTCGGTCAATTTGCGTGCTTTCAGGGTGCTGTCTTCCAGCTCCCCAATCCGCACGGCCATGTCGAAACCTTCAGAGATCAGCTCAACATAGCGATTGTTGAGAACCATGTTAACCGTGATATCAGGAAATTCTGTCAGGAAGTCGCCAAGCACAGGAGACAAATGGTTCACCCCGAAATCCGTCGCCACAGAGATGCGCAGTAGACCCGAAGGTGCTGATTGCATCGAGGTGACAAGCGCGTCCGCTTCACCTGCGTCATTCAGAACACGACGTGCGCGATCATAATATGCGAGGCCAATTTCAGTCGGGCTGACACGACGTGTCGTCCGGTTCAAAAGACGCGCACCAAGGCGGGCCTCAAGCGAGGAGACGTGCTTTGAAACGGCGGATTTCGAAATCCCCATCTTCTTGACCGCATCTGTAAATCCACCTTGATCCACAACTGTGGCGAAGGCTTCCATTTCGGTGAGGCGATCCATGCTCGCTCCTCTGCAACTCATTATTCGTTGGGATGAGGTTTGACGGTCAAATCAGGCAGGAATGGGACGCTGGCGCGACAATACGGGGGATTTGTGAGGCACTGTTCGCGGTGGGGAAACACGCAACCCCTTATTTCATTGGTTATAGCAACAATTCGGCAATCGTGATCCAGATTGGGAGCGTCACCGCTCCCAATAAAGTTGATTGTGCCACCAAGGTCGCGACCAGCTCGCGACTGGCCCCGAATCCCGCCGCCAGCACGTGGGCCGCAGAGGCTGTGGGCAGCGCTGCAAACACCACAAGAACCGTTCCAATCGCTGGTGGGATCTGCAAAG
>Ga0208804_1000376_pt1 | contig 7431 bp, 9 predicted proteins | sample Colrivmeta1553A3_FD_187658 | JGI IMG/M metagenome (GOLD analysis project Ga0208804, IMG submission 187658) | Estuarine microbial communities from the Columbia River estuary - metaG 1553A-3 (SPAdes) (version 2) | ecosystem: Environmental > Aquatic > Marine > Intertidal zone > Estuary | place: USA... | reverse complement strand
CCACTCTCAGGGCTCAGGAAATACGCGACAGAAGTGCCAATCGCGAGGGTAAGCGGCAGGCCGATCACGAGCATCCGCAGCGGCAATTGAAAGGTCTCTCGCAGGCGATTGAACCGCACGTGGGAGGCGTCTGAAAACAGAACGAGAACCAACGTGATCTCGGCCAGCAATCGCCTGCCGTGGTCGAGAGTTTCGGGCGATGCTGATCTCTCAACCGCGTGCGAGGCAAAGTAGCCAACCGCCATAAAGATGATCGGCAGGGTCAGAATGGTTTTCGAGATTGCACTGCTCAGGAGCGCGTAAACAAAGACGCAGAGCATGACCCCAAAGAGCGCAAGTTCGAAGTGCTCGGTCATTTACGTGCCGCAGAATGTTTTGAACGGGCCAAAGTCGGAAGGCGCGGGCAGGGCGTATTTATCGAGCCCGTCACGTTTTGTGAAAGGTGCGGAGAGCACGTCGAGTAGCGCGTTGAACGGTCCCATGTCGTCGTTTTCGGCAGCAGCGAGGGCCTCTTCGACGAGGTGGTTGCGCGGGATGTATATCGGGTTGATTTTATCCATTGCTGCGGCGCGATCCGTTGGTTCCGCAGGGTCGCGCATTAGGCGTTCGGCCCATTGGCAGAGCCAAGGTGTGATGGCAATTTTGTCCTTGAACATGTCCGCGACGGGGGCTGGGTTAGCGAGGGCTGCTTGTGCGAGTGCGCGGAAGAATCTTGTGTAATCAACATCTTGGCCTTCCATGGCGGTGAAGAGATCATTGAACAGATCGGCGTCTGCTTCCTCGATAGAGGACAGTCCGATCTTGGCCCGCATACCTTGCAGCCAGACTTGGGTATAGCGTCCGATGAACCCTTCGATCACGTCGGTCGCCAGTGCGCTGGCGTTGTCGTCATCCTTTGGATCGATCAGTGGCAGCAGGGTTTCGGCCAATCTTGCGAGGTTCCATTGTGCGATGACGGGCTGGTTGCCGAACGCGTAGCGGCCATTGCGGTCGATGGAACTGAACACGGCTTTCGGATCGTAGGCGTCGATGAAGGCGCAGGGGCCGTAATCGATGGTTTCGCCCGAGATTGTGACGTTGTCGGTGTTCATGACGCCATGCACAAATCCAACATGTAGCCAGTTTGCGACAAGTGCCGCCTGACGGTCCGCCACACGGGTCAGGAAGGTCAGGTATTTGTCGTCGGTGTCTATCAGGTCGGGGTCATGGCGGGCGATGGCATAGTTAGCCAGTTGGCGAACTTTGTCCCATTCATTGCGGGCCGCGAAGAATTGGAAGGTGCCGACGCGCAGGTGTGATGCGGCGATGCGGGCGAGGACCGCGCCCTTTTTCGGGCCTTCGCGGTGGACGTTTTCGCCTGTGGTTGTGGCGGCCAATGCGCGGGTGGTGGGGATGCCAAGCGCGTGCATAGCCTCGCCCATCAGATATTCGCGTAACACGGGGCCCAGCAACGCTTTTCCATCGCCGCCGCGCGAGAATGGCGTGCGTCCAGAGCCCTTGAGGTGGAGGTCAAAGCGGTTGCCATTTGTGTCGAGGATTTCGCCCAAAAGCAGTGCACGCCCGTCGCCTAATTCTGGAGAGAAGCCACCGAACTGGTGGCCCGCGTAGGCCATCGCGAGGGGTGTGGCACCCTCGGGGGCCTTGGAGCCAGAGAGGGCTTCGGCGGAGGATTTGAGTGCGTTTGGGTCAAGGCCCAGCGATTTGGCGAGGTCGGCGTTGACGAGCAGGACCTCGGGCGCGGGGGCCACGGCGCCCTGAAACTCTGCGTAAAAGCCAGCAAGGTCGCGGGCATAGGAATTGTCAAAATCGAACTTTTGCGGTGTAGCGGTCATGGGGCGATCCTTCGGTTTTGCACATTTATGATGCGATTTTTTTCGGTGTCATTTGATGCGGTGTGAAGGGCCGCAATGAGCCCAGAGCAGACTAATTCTACCCGAACTAGGCAGTGTACTGTTTAAGCACCTTCAGCGATGAGGCGCGGCCTTTCCAAAGCTCAACACGGTAGTAATCGTCTCCATCAAGGCCATCATCTGAAAGCTTGTCCAAATTGGCGGAAAGTACACGTACTTCATAGCAGCCGCTATCCAAAGATATCCGTTCCGCATCTGGAAAGTAATCTGTGCAGCCAGCCACGACCAACCGACCTGAAGGCACATCAATCGAAAACTCAACCACATGATCCCACAAAGACAAATCCAAGTTGGGTGAGCTATTGGAAACGACGATTTTTACTGGAATTTCCATGTTTCGAGCGGTGCAAACAGCAAAAGCGTTAGCCTCTAAAGCAAGCCGTGCGTTGTTTGCTATTTCCGTCCATGAATCACCGTCGATTCCGTCCGACTGCTCATCTTGGATGTAAAATTGGAAATAGTCTGCGAATAGGTCATATTCTACATCGGTCATTTTATAAAACCTATACAATCGACGAAGGAGGTCAACGGCAGCAAAGTCCGCATAGCTGCCATCTAGACATTCTGTTGAAAAGTGCCGCTTCATGACTTTTTACATCGGGAAGCGGGTTTTGATTACTCGGCCGCTTGACGCTTTGGCAGCACCCAGTCGGGGCGGATGAAGTGGCAGGTGTAGCCGTTGGGTAGGCGCATCAAGTAGTCTTGGTGCTCTGGCTCGGCCTCCCAGAAATCGGATGCCGCTTCGACTTCGGTCACGACTTTGCCGGGCCAGAGGCCCGATGCGTTGACGTCGGCGATGGTGTTGAGCGCCTCAAGCTTTTGGCCTTCGTCGAGGTAATAGATAGCAGAGCGGTAGGACATGCCGCGATCATTACCTTGGCGCAGGGGCGTGGTTGGGTCGTGGATTTGGAAGAAGAATTCGAGCAGCTTGCGGTAGCTGGTTTTGGCCGGATCAAAGACGATTTCGATCCCTTCCGCATGGGTGCCGTGGTCGCGGTAGGTGGCATTCGCCACGTCGCCGCCCGTATAGCCCACGCGTGTGGACACCACGCCGTCAAGTTTGCGGATCAGGTCTTGCATGCCCCAAAAGCAGCCGCCTGCGAAAATTGCGCGCTCATTCATTTAAATGTCCTCCACTTGATTGATAAATTCGCCGTAGCCTTCGGCCTCCATGTCAGCCTTTGCGATGAACCTCAGGCTGGCGGAGTTGATGCAGTAGCGCAGGCCGCCACGATCGCGGGGGCCGTCGTTGAAGACGTGGCCAAGGTGGCTGTCGCCGTATTTCGAGCGGACTTCGACGCGGACCATGCCGTGGGTGCTGTCGGTCAACTCTTCGACATGCGCGTCGACGATTGGCTTGGTGAAGCTAGGCCAGCCGCAGCCGCTATCGAATTTGTCGGATGAGGCAAAGAGTGGCTCGCCCGAGACGATATCGACGTAGATGCCAACCTCTTTGTTATTGGTCAGCGGCCCTGTGCCCGCGCGTTCTGTGCCGTTTTCTTGGGTGACGCGGAATTGCTCTGGGGTCAGTTTGGCGAGAGCTTCTGGTGTTTTCGCATATTTCATCGAGACGTCCTCCAATATCATTCTGTCCGCATCAAATAAGCGATGAAATGCGAATTACCAACTATGTTTCAATCGGCTCGCGCCCGCGTCATCTCAAGCGCTAGGGGTTTAGGGCCGTGACCATGTCGTCGAGCCAGCTATCTATGAAAGTATCGAACCGCGCGTCGGGTTGGCGCAGCGGGAAGACTTCGGCGAAAGGGTCGGGGGCGCAGATTTGGCTGCCTGAGAGTTCTTGCAAAACCGCGTGTCCGCAGAAGGGGACATAGGTTTCCGAATAGCCACCTTCGTGGACCATGACGAGTTTGCTGTCGCAGATGTCCGCCGCCAGTTCCATCACCTGACGGGTCATCATCTGGAAGGTCTCAGCCGTCGCCAACATGCGCCCCAGCGGGTCATTGGCCGCCGCGTCGTAACCGCAAGCGATGATCAACACGTCGGGCGCAAAATCGCGGATTGCGGGTAGGGCGATACGGTCCATGGCGGACAGATAACCCTTGTGGCCCATGCCAGGGGGGAGGGGCACGTTGAGGTTATAGCCTGTGCCATCCCCGCGCCCACGGTCTGCAAAATCGCCTGTGTCCATGGGGTAGTTGCGGTCTTGGTGCAAGGAGACGGTCAGCACATCGGCGCGGTCGTAGAAGACGGCCTCGGTCCCGTTGCCGTGATGCACGTCCCAGTCGAGCACGGCAAAGCGTTTGGCGAGGCCTGCGGACTTTGCCGCCTCGATTGCGATGCCGATGTTGTTGAGCAGGCAAAATCCGTTGGGAAAATCGGGCAGGCAATGGTGACCAGGCGGGCGGGACAGGGCGTAGGCGTTTTTCAACTCGCCGCGCAGAACCGCCATAAGCGCACCTTTGGCGAGGCCTGCGGAAAGAGTCGCAGCCTCGAAGCCTCCGGGGCCGAATGGTGTACGTCTCCCAAGTTCGCCGCCCCCCGCGTCTGACAGTTTCTTGAATGTATCGAGGTAGCTTGCAGGATGGACGCGCAGCAGATCCTCAAGGGTCGCATTAGGGGCCGATTGCATGGCAAGTTCGCGGGATAACCCCGTGACATCCATCAGGTTTTTCAAGCGTCGCTTGGTCTCGGGGCTTTCGGGCAACCCACCGTTCATCGGCTGGACAAGGCCACCGACAGGTAGCATCCCCGCATAGTTGCCGCCGCCGTGCCAAAAGCAGCTTTCGTCCCAGTAAAATCCTGTGGTCATGTTATGCCTCCCATTTCGCAAAATACTCAACCCGAAGGCGGCAGGTTGCAAGGGGTGCTGCGATTATTCCTCGGGCGCGTCCGATGCAAGGCGCAGGCGGTAGACCCCTTCGGGCAGGTCCAAAGCGGCCTCAAGATCGCGGGTTTGCGAGATTGATAGCGTGATCTTAACCATTTCGCGTTTCACTGAATCCCATTGGGACAGGGTCACGCGATCCTCAAAAACATTGATCACCGCATCTTCAAGAAGCGGTGTTTTATCTTCATCAACGAGGGTGATGATGGTCGAGTCGAATTCGTGTTCTATGGTAAACATATCTGCAGCTTAGCGGAGCGGCGGACGACTGCCAATCGCGAGATTGTGCGCGGTGGGGGCTTGGTCGTGATCGGGGGACCTGATATGGATGTTATGAAACTTAAAGGCGAATAGCAGCGCATGCGCATCCCCCTCATTTTGATGTTTGCCCTCCTTGCGGCGTGTAGCACTGTGCCCCCTGCGCAGGACCCGCCGGAGGTTGGCGAAGATGTGCAAGTCCCGCAGGTTCGGATAGGCCGCGAGCAGGTTGAGAACGTGTTTGTGGTGGTCAATACGGTTGAGCCTGTTGCCGAAGCCTATTGTCTGGAACGTGCGCCTGACCTGAATTGCGACTTTCAGATTGTTGTTGATGAGACAGCCGGCGCGCCGCCCAACGCATTCCAGACCCAAGATGATACGGGGCGGCCCGTGATCGCGTTTACCTTAGCGCTTTTGGCCGAAGCGCGAAACCAAGACGAGTTGGCCTTCATCATGTCCCATGAGGCGGCGCATCATATTTTGGGGCATATCGCGCGGCAAAACCAAAATGCGCGTGCGGGCGCGCAGTTATTGGGCGGCCTTGCCTATATCATCTCGGGCGGCAGCGAAGATTCGATCCGCGCAGGTGTGCAACTGGGCGCCGAAATCGGCGCGCGCACCTATTCCAAGGATTTTGAGCTGGAGGCCGATGCGCTTGGCACGCGGATCGCGGCGCGCGCGGGCTATGATCCATTGCGCGGCGCGGAGTTCTTTTTCCGTATTCCCGACCCCGGAAACCAGTTCCTTGGTAGCCATCCTGCCAATGCCGCAAGGCTTGCCACCGTGCAGCGGGTTGCGATGCAGCTGTGATATGCCGTGCCGTCATGTCGGGTTTGGGGGTCAAGCCTTCGGAAACGCGCTTGAAACTCTGGGTCCGAGTATGCAAATATTAAAGTGTTCTCAGGGCGGGGTGTAATTCCCCACCGGCGGTTATAGTCCGCGAGCGCTTGGAGGTCTCTTCAAGGTCAGCAGATCAGGTGTAATTCCTGAACCGACGGTCATAGTCCGGATGAGAGAGAACGCGTTTGGCCCCTTCATTGGGGGTATACGTGTGATCGCGCTTTGAGTGACGTGTCGTTGCAAAAAGGAGATTACAAATGACAGTCACTAGATACGCTTTCATCAAGGCCAATTGGCATTCACATATTGTGGATCGCGCCTTGGAAGGTTTTTGTGAATTGATCCCAGCGTCCCAAGTGGACGTGTTCGACGTGCCGGGCGCATTCGAGATGCCGCTTTTGGCCCGCGATTTGGCACAGACGGGCCGTTATGCAGCTGTTGCCGCTGCGGCCTTTGTTGTGGATGGCGGGATTTACCGTCATGACTTCGTGGCCTCCGCCGTGGTGGATGGTTTGATGCGTGCTGGGATGGATTCTGGCGTGCCTGTTTTGTCGGTGTCTTTGACGCCGCATCACTATCAGGAAACCGCCCACCACAATGCGATCTACGAGGCGCATTTTGTGGAGAAGGGCCGTGAGGCGGCGAATGCTGCTTTGATGATCGGCAAGGCTCGCGCGGCTGTTGCTGCTTAAAATATCTGAGGGGGATGGGTTAAAACCCATCCTACCTTGATGCGCATCATTCAGAATGTTGTCAGTGACCGCGGGTCGAAATACGCGGTGTCAGGTGGGGCTTGTGGCTCTGCCGAGGATGCGGCTGCGTTCATTAAGCTGTTGTGTAAGAACAAGAAATTCGCAAAGGCCACGCATAATACGTGGGGTGTTATCTTGCCTGACGGCACGCCGCTGAAGGCCGACGACGGCGAGAGCGGGGCGGGGATGGTGATCTTGCGGATGCTGGAACGCGAGGGCCGTGTGGGCGAAATTGTCGTCGTGACGCGGTGGTATGGTGGCAAACATCTGGGTGGAGATCGGTTTCGGCATGTGCAGGAGTGTGTAAGGGTTTGGTTGGAGAACGGGGTGTGATTTGCGTGCACTAAGCGTGCACCAAGCGTGCACAGGGCGTGCACCGATTGGTGCGGCAACTTTTCGATCAGCCAGCGCTTGGATCGAGGGTGGGAACTGCGTCTTGCAAACTGTCGAGGACAGTTTGAGCAGTGAACGCGCGCCGCGCAGGGGGTGCGAACCGCCCTCCCCATGGGGGAGGGTTTGAGGCGTCTCGGAAACTGTTGAGAACAGTTTCAGCCGAAAACGGGCGAAGCCCGGAACGGGCTCTGTTCGCAGTCAATAAAATCAACCAGATTTACTTTTCTTTTGATGTGAGTTTACCAATCGCTTCTGCCATTTCCTGAATCGGTTTAGTTACCGCAGCAGCAAAGTGGTCGCCGAAAGCTGTGTCGTTAACTTGCAATTCACCATCGAGAGGTGGTCGCGGAAATTTGGACCAGTCGTTAAGGTGGATCGCATGAAGAAAGTGATGATCCAAAATGACAAAAAGAAAGAACCATTCGCCCGATTT
>Ga0208804_1000345_pt1 | contig 7845 bp, 10 predicted proteins | sample Colrivmeta1553A3_FD_187658 | JGI IMG/M metagenome (GOLD analysis project Ga0208804, IMG submission 187658) | Estuarine microbial communities from the Columbia River estuary - metaG 1553A-3 (SPAdes) (version 2) | ecosystem: Environmental > Aquatic > Marine > Intertidal zone > Estuary | place: USA... | reverse complement strand
TTTCATGAATCAATGGTTGATTACGGGGAGTCTGTGCGCGGGGAACTGGGTTCACAAGGGCGTTTAGAGCAGATCCCGCAATCTCTGGAATCACCGATTCGAAAGGTGAAAGAGAGCGCTCAAGCCATTACGCAGTACCTATCTGCCGATGATGAAATCATTGATACCGATGTGATGGCAGAGCGCGCACGGGTAAAAGGTGCGGTCAATGAAGTATCAACAACTGCTGCCACGTTATTAAAACTCGGTGATGGTTTAGTGCTCTGGTATGAACCAACGTTTTCCACTTTGCACTTAGCGCCTCTGTCAGTCTCTGATGTCTTGCGCGAGAACATGCTCAAGCAAACTCCTGTTATTGCCACCTCTGCCACATTAACTGTAGGCAACTCCTTTAACTCACTAGCTAAAAGCATTGGTTTTATTGTGGGAGAGGATTTAAATGCTGAGGTCAGTGAAGGTGAATTAGATCCAGGCAACTTGCAGATGTTGGATGTGGGCTCACCTTTTGATTTTGCTAATCAAGGCGTTTTATATATGCCCAAGCACTTGCCAGAACCTGGTCGAGATGGCCCCAGTATTGAAGTGTTAACTGAGTTAGGTGAGTTAATTGATGCCGCGGGCGGGCGCACGTTGGCGTTGTTTTCTTCCTGGCGTGGTGTGGAGGCAGCAGATGCGCATTTGCGCAAAGTATTAGCAGAGTTGCCTATCAAGATTATTACGCAAAAGCGCGGAGATGCCGTGGGACCACTAGTTGCCCGCTTTGCAAAGGATGAAACATCCGTTCTTCTTGGCACGATGTCGCTGTGGCAGGGTGTGGATGTGCCAGGAAATAGTTGCATCTTGGTTGCAATTGATCGCATTCCATTCCCACGCCCAGATGAACCGGTGATGTCGGCGCGTGCATCCCAAGCAGATGCCGCTGGCGGAAGTGGATTTATGCAGGTTTCACTGCCACGCGCTGCATTGTTGTTAGCACAGGGTACGGGCCGCCTGATTCGATCAGTTGATGATCGGGGAGTAGTGGCTATTTTAGATTCACGCATAGTTACTAAGCGATATGGCAGTGTGTTACTTAACTCAATGCCACCGCTCTGGCGCACATCTGATACGGCCGTTGTCCGAGACTCACTGAGACGACTTGCAGAAAGCGTGAAAGGATGAGGCTATGCCTCGCATTGAAACTAAAACACTGGCTCAGCACCGTGATTGGCGCCGCAACCAGTTAATCGATGCTGCAGCAAGTATTGCAATGGAATCAGGGGGCGCGGCCGTAACAGTTGCAGCAGTTGCCCAACGTGCCGGATTATCTCGCACCTCGGTCTATGAATACTTCGCCAGCGGATCAGAGCTTGTGGCAGATCTAGTTATTGATGAGTTAAAAAACTTTGGCGATACTTTAAATATCGCAGTCTCTAACTGCTTAGATCCCAGATGTGTTGTCACATGCTGGATTAAAGGGGCGTTGGAATACATCGCCGATGGTCGCCACTTATTGGCAAAGGCACTTAATTCAGCGGCCATGCCACAGTCTCGATCCCAACACATTGGCATTGCACACAGGCAATTAATGGCACCACTTGTCAAAGCAGTGCAAGAGTTAGGTGTGAAAGATACACAAAGAGCTCTTGTGTTTATACAGGCGATTACAGATGTATCAACAAAGCGAATTGAATCAGGCCACAATGCACAAGATGAGATTGCTTATGCAACTACCTTCTGCATTAATGGCCTGATGTCTAATTAATTACTTTCCTGTAGTAACTAACATTTGATTTAATCCTTCGTACAAAGCCTTTTTGCCAACTGCAGTTGCACTAATTTCACACTTTCCACGGCGCACAGTTAATACTGCCTTGATTACTGAACATGCCCCAGTGGCCTTGTACTTAACCTTTTCACCAAAGTTACTAGTGGAGGGCAGAGCGCTCTTGCTAAAGGCTTTTGCAGTCTCAGGTAGAGCAAATCCACCTAAGCTTTGAACCCCAAGGGTTAGGCGAATCGGCAAAATAACGGTCACAGGGGCTGCACTGGCATTGCCTGCACTAGTTACTGAAATCGCACATTCACCGGCTCCTGCCAAAGGAGTTATCTGTTGGCCATTTAATGCACACGCTGGTGCAAGTGAACGATAGGTCAATGTCGCACCAGCTTTAGAAACCGCAGCAACAGTTGAAACCTGTCGGTAGCCAAGAGTTGCAGGGGTACGGGTAGTAACGGCAACCCCGTTAATTGTGCCTGTTACCTCATCTGCAGCAAGTGTTGTTGAGCCTGCAACAGCTGCTTTGAAGGTTAATGGGAAGAATTGATCTTCTGAAAAATCTGCTGGCACCGTGTGATCAAAGCGCATAAAGAGGCCGCACTTTGAGACTAGGCAATCAACGGTAGTTGTACCGACTAGATAGCTACCGGTTGGCTTAAAGACAATGGCAGCTGTTGGAAGAAATGAAGCACCGCGCGCCGTTGAGATCCATAGCTCAACAGCCTTGTTACATAGTGCAGATCGTGTTCCCGCAGGAGCCTCTACACATTGCTGAATGTATAAGCCACCCTTGGTAGGAACATCAGTGAGCGTGATATTTATCGTCGCACTTTGATAATCAAGATTGGTCAACGGCCCACCCACAAATTTTGTTTGTGCAGCCTGGGCTGACAAAGGTGTCAATAATGTGGCAATGAGAGCAACAAGAACTAACTTTTTCACTTTTCTCCTTATTTGATGATGATTGGGATAAATAGATCTGAGGTTCGGTCATTACTACGAAGATGATCGGCGCGAACAGTGATTGCACACTTGACCTTGGTGCAATCAAACTTTCCAATTTTCTTTGATACTTTAACTTTTTGTTTAAAGCGTCCGCCAGGTAAATACTCTTGCGTTAGACCAACTGCATAGGCAGGGGGATTTGATGAAATCCAGAAAGAGGCTTCGCCTAAACCAGCCTTATTGACCCCACCACCACAGGGTGTTGGTGGCATGCCCTTCTTTGGGACAACACAAAAGGCGAGATAAATTCCAACAGTTTCATCAAAATACTGTCCACTTACACTCACGATTGATCCGCTCTTGGCAGTAGTTTTTGAGACAGAGAGGATTTGGCCTTGTGAGCCTTTTACAGATGCAGCATGTGCCGAAGGCATTGCACTCAAAGCAATCACCACGAGTGCGCTCAGTATCTTCTTCATACCCTGACCTTAAATTAAATAGGTAAATCACTTATCCGACAGGACACGGCAACCTGTCGTTTAAAGATTTGGCACACTAGCGCCGTGAAGAAATTAGGGATTTTTACCCTTGTACTACTGCTTGCAGGCTGCGCTGGCCCAAGTAATTCTTCAACGTACACAATTTCTCCAGATGATGTGAGATCGATTTCACTTGAGACTCCAAGCACATTCTCTGTTTCGCGGGTCGTGGTCTTAGCTAACGGTGTTGCCGAAATCATGGAATCACTCAACGCCAGATCCATCTTGGTGGGTCGAGATATTTCGAGCACTGAAAAGTCACTGGAATCAGTTCCTATTGTGACATCTGGGCATCAGGTAATTCCGGAAAAAGTTTTAAGCTTAAAACCTGATCTAGTGATCATTGATGCATCCTCTGGGCCACGTGCTGCAATTGATCAGATTAGATCTGCGGGTGTCAAAGTTATCCAAACGCCAGAGAGTTGGAATCTGGCTGATATCAACGTAAAAATACGGGCAGTAGGTGAAGCCATAGGTGCAAATAAGGGCGCAGAGGCGTTGATTTTTGCAATGGAGCAAGGCTCATCCACCGCATCCGTGTCAAATAAACCGCGGGTAGCCTTTCTTTATCTGCGCGGAACATCATCGGTGTATTTAATTGGTGGTCCAGGATCAGGGGCAGACTCTTTGCTGCAATCACTGGGCGCAGTTGATGTTGGTGCTCAAATACTTGATCGACCTTTCAACACCTTAACCGCTGAAAGCTTGGCCACTCTCAACCCCGATGTCATTTTGGTGATGAGTAAAGGTCTTGAATCAGTTGGAGGAGTGCAAGGTTTAATTAAACTTCCAGGTGTTGCCCAAACTAATGCTGGAAAGAACTCTGCAGTTATCGATGTCGATGATTCCTTACTGCTCTCATTTGGTCCTCGCACCCCCTCACTCTTAGATCAGTTGGCTAAAGCACTTAAAGAGGTAGCACCGTGAAAAGAACTGCTCCAATAGTTCTACTCATAGCTGGGGCGGTAGCGGCAATCTCTGTTGGCTCGAGTCAGGTTGATGATTTTTGGTCTGTACTTCTCAACCCCGGAAGCAATGAGATTGTGTGGCAGATTCGATTCCCACGTGTCATGGCTGCGGTGATTGTGGGAGCTGCGCTGGGTATCGCCGGGTTATTGGCACAAGGTGCCTGCAATAACGCAATAGCAGAGCCTGCCATTTTAGGAACAGCGGCAGGTGCATCTTTTGGCGCAGTCATAGGTATTGCTACTGGTGTTGTTCAGGTTGGTTCATTAGGAGCACTAGCGTGCGGAGCAGCAGGAGCCCTACTTGCGACATCAATAACTTTTAGGTTGGCAGCCTTTCGTGGGGCTTTGTCCTCATTTAATTTAATCATTGTCGGAATCGCAGTATCTGCAATATTTACTTCACTTGTGGGAATCACATCGGCAGTTCTTAATCGGGCAGATGCTCGCTCAATTTCTTTTTGGAGTTTGGGTTCATTGGCACTGGTAACAAATGAGAACCTTCTTGGCATAGTGATTACTACATTAATGGGAGCAGTGATTGCTTGGTTTATCGCACCAATGCTTGATCGCCTTTCCTTAGGCGATCACAGCGCATTTCACTTAGGAGTAAACGTGCCTAGAGTCCGACTCCTTGCTTTGGTTTCCCTATCCCTATTGGCAGGTGGTGCGGTCAGCACTGTTGGAGTGATTGCCTTTATTGGATTAGCTGCTCCTCATATAGCACGCTTTATCTATGGGCCTTCGCACAGAGCTTTGATTATGCATAGCGCATTGATTGGAGCCTTCATTGTTTTGCTTGCTGACACTTTATCTAGAACTATCGCCCAACCCAATGAACTGCCTATAGGGCTGGCAACTGCATTGATCGGTGCACCAATCTTAATTGCGCTAGTCACAGTAAAGAACAATGTGTGGAAAACCCAATGATTACTATCGATGATATTACTATCGTGCGAGATGGGCGAGAGATTATTTATGATTACAGTGAACAGATTCCAGCTGGTTCAATTACAGTAATTGTTGGCCCAAATGGTTGTGGCAAATCAACTCTGCTAGCTGCCATTGCTGGAGATATCGCCCCTATCAAAGGCACAATAACAATTGATGATGTGCATCCGATACTGACTTCGCCAGCGCAACTGGCGAAGATTCGTGCTGTGGCGATGCAAAATCAGAGTTACACGCTGGGCTTCACAGTCACGCAAATCATCGAAATGGCTGGAGCCTCGACGCAGGTAATGCAGGCTCTTGATTTAAGCGCTTTGGCTCATCGTCAAGTAACAGCATTATCTGGTGGAGAATCTGCCCGAGTTTCAATTGCTACTGCAATCGCACAAAAAACCCCAGTTTTACTTTTAGATGAGCCACTTGCAGCCCAAGATGTTCATAGCAAAAAAAGAATTATTGAGCTTTTACAGAAGTTGGCAGAAAACGGTGTGACAGTTGTTGTTGTAGTCCACAGTAGTGAATCGGAGTTAGCGTGGGCTGACAAGATCATTAAGGATTTTCTGTAGGGCTGGCCAAGATTTTTCAAAACTAGGGTGAAGCGTTAACTCATCTACCTTTTCTATTTCCACCCAGCGCACTTCATGGGATTCATCATTTACTTCGCGAGCAACTAATCCTTCTTCTGCTAGTGCAATGACGGTTTCGTACTTCCAGCTTCCATGATCATCACAAAAAACGTGGAGAGGTGTGAGTAAGGCGGTATCTATTCCAGTTTCTTCTACCGCTTCCCGAAAAGCGCCCTCGATTGTGCTCTCATGAGAATCACGGGCACCTCCGGGGATTCCCCAGGTGTCACCGTTATGAACCCACGGGGCGCGATGTTGCAAAAGGATCTGTGTGCCACGCACTAAAAGGATTCCAGCGGCGCCGTTGAGGCCCCAATGCTTATTGCCACATGCGCATTGGACCCAACCATCTCCATCGCGCGCGCTCATGAACTAAGAGTGTCACAACTATCCACAGTTAGCCCAGCGAGCAGCGGCATTAGTCCCAGCACACACTTATCGTGCCTGCACATGAAGCCCTTATTCATTCTCATCCTTTTCTTATCTCTGTCCACCCCACCGCCAGCACGTGCCGATTGCGAAACTACGGCCTGTGTCGATGTTTTTACAGACAACAACCAGATCATCATTACCGCTAAAAAAGGTGATGGCGGGGCGGTCGTTAAAAAGCCCACTGTTGTTACACCTATTGCCAAGCCCACGTTGTGGTTTCCTCCCAAACCTAAGGCTGTGCCCGTTGTTAAGCTCACCTATAAACCTCGAGTGAGAGCGCAAAAAGTAGTAACTACCAGCGTGAATTTAAGTGATCGTTTAATCAAAATGGTTCCAACGGCCACGATTGCCTACCAACCAGAGTTTGAACCGCTGGTGCATGTGCCAGTTATTTTTTGGTGTGATCTACCCACTCTCTTTCAATCACGCGTGGACATTATTGGTGAGGTAATTGATGTGGTGCTGCGTCCTGGTTTTGCTTGGCAGTGGGGAGATGGAGAAGTCTTTAACACTACTGAGCCAGGTGCCCCTTATCCCAATCAGAAAATTACTCATACTTACAAACGCCCTGGCACTTACACCGTCACCTTAATTGCAACGTGGAACGGAAACTTTAAACATAACGGTGCCACACGTGCAATTACCGGAACTATCAAAATCCCATCTTTTGCAGTTATCACCGTGGTATCTGCTAACTCAACCTTCACGAAATGAGTGCCCAATGACTACTGACTATGAAGATCTCTCTATTACATCCCTTCCACTTGCAAGTGATAAGGACTTTGTTGCACTCGTTACGAGCTTTAGCGTTGACCCTGATAGCCCTGATCTCTCCTTCCTGCAGCGAGATGGGGCAACGGCGGTGATTGATTTAGCAACCGAGTTTGAAAGATATGGTGTGGCTAGTAATCCAGATTTAATCGCTCGGGTTATTGGACGCTTGAGTGATATTCAAGTGCGTGATTTTGCACTTGGTACCCACAGCGGTGAGAGCTTTGAAACCTATTGGAAAATGTGGCTTTACTTGCTGCAAATTGCACCTGTGGGCTTTGTTGCACCGGTTGCTACATTGTTTGCAACCCTTGCCTATGAGCGCTCAGATACTCCACTTGCCTATCGCTGCCTCGATCGCGCTAGCGCAGATGCCCCTGGCTACTCTTTAACTATTTTGCTGCGCAGAGTCTTTGGTTCAGGCTGGCCTGCCGCTGCTTTTGCGGCGATGCGAATGGAGCTTCACCCCAAAGTGACCGCTGGGATTTTTCAGGCCTAGTCGCTAGAATTACACCGTTCACGAGTCCTACGTATTAGCCCCGGCTTAGTAGGCGGCAACCCTCCACCGCGGCGGGGTGCTCCGGGTGAAGACCAGGCCGACAGCACTTATGTCGGCAAGCGTGGGTCTAACTAACTGCACTTCACACGTTAGTTTGGTTAGTGAAGATCCCCTGACACTTTAGGAGATTGAGTTGAAAAAGCGTTTTGGAATTTTTTCAGCAGTTGTAATTGCAGCTGCACTAACACTTACAGGCTGTTCTTCATCTGATTCAGCAACATCTGAGAGCGCATCATGTGCCAAGGCAGATCTTGCAACAGTTACTGAAGGCAAGCTAACAATCGCAACTGGCGAGCCT
>Ga0208804_1000342_pt1 | contig 7867 bp, 9 predicted proteins | sample Colrivmeta1553A3_FD_187658 | JGI IMG/M metagenome (GOLD analysis project Ga0208804, IMG submission 187658) | Estuarine microbial communities from the Columbia River estuary - metaG 1553A-3 (SPAdes) (version 2) | ecosystem: Environmental > Aquatic > Marine > Intertidal zone > Estuary | place: USA... | reverse complement strand
GCACTTGGTCCAAGCATTTTGAACAGATTGCGCCATTTCATCCTGCGAATATGGGGTTCTTAGTACAATGGTCCGAACACATGGCGGGACACTTTGGCAAACCTGTGAAAGCCGTCGCGCTGAACGCTGGGCAAACCTCATCGCGCGGCGAGTTCGTCATTTCCGCCCATGGGATCGAAGGCGGCGGCATATATGAAGTGAGCCGTGCGATGCGTGAAGGTGCGTCACTGACGATCGACCTCCTTCCAGATTGGTCGCTAGATCGGGTTCGCAAAGCGGTACAGCGACCACGTGGGAAAAACACGCTGACAAACCATCTGCGCAAGGCGCTCAAGCTGGAGCCAGCGCAACTCGCGATACTGTCTGAATTTGGCCGCCCCTTCCCGCAGGATATCGCGTCGATTATAAAATCAGTCCCAATCACGCATTCTGGACCGATGACTTTGGACCACGCAATCTCCTCGGCTGGCGGAATCAGGTTCGAGGATTTGCAGGGATTCCAAGTGCGGGCCCGCACAAACGTCTATTGTGTCGGCGAAATGCTAAATTGGGAGGCGCCAACTGGCGGATACCTCATCACGGCATGCCTCGCGACAGGGCGTGCCGCTGCATTGCAAGCTTTGGTTCAATAAAACCGTCGTTCTTGCGGAACAACGCGGTATGGCGACTCGAAGGCGGCGGCGCCCCTAGCCTAAGCAGTGCTGAAGCAAGCAAAGAACCGCTCAAATACAGCGTTTGTATCGGGAATTTCGAAAATTTCATGTGAGGAGTGTTGCAGCGTAGCATCGCTTATAGGGGCTTTTTAAACCCTTTTTGCGAATAAAACGGCACGAAACCTCAATCCGAACGGTCGGTTTTAAACTAGAATCGATGATATAAGCCAATGTTTATTGGCTGTTTTGCGGATCCCCGACCTTTGAGAGAAGGAATTTGCAAAAACGGGACGAGACCTTCGCCCAAAATATCGCGCCTAAATTGTGTCGAGAACATCTTGGGAAACAAATATCCACTTGTTTTATTAGCCCAGTTTCGCTAAAAAAAAACTTGATCGTCTACATCGTGCATTTTATTTGGAGTATCGACATGCGCCTTACAACTACACTCGCTGCCGCAGCTGTTATCGCAGTTTCCGGCGTTGCCGCTAACGCTGGTGGCCTCGGTGATACTGTCACTGAACCAACAATCGTCATGGAAGAAGTTGCTGCGCCAACTAGCTCAGTGAGCAGCGGCTACATCGTGCTTGGCCTTTTGGCAGCACTCGTTGCAGCTTCCGCGTCTTTCTAAGCTTCGCTTAAAAGACTGGAATGTCTAGAAGGCTGGCTTCGGCCAGCCTGTTTCATAACAATAGGATAGTAAATATGCGTTTTACAACAACACTTGCTGCAGCAGCAGCTCTTTCTCTCTCCGCAGTTGCAGCGCAAGCTGGCAACCCAGGTCTTTCCGCGCCAGACACAATGGTTGAAGCACCTGCTCCAATGGTCGACGTTGCGCCAACTAGCTCCGTAAACAGCGGCTACATCGTGCTTGGCCTTTTGGCAGCACTCGTTGCAGCTTCCGCCTCTTTCTAAGTTTACTTAGAACTTCGAATGCTCAGAAGGCTGGCCTCGCGCCAGCCTTCTGTCGTTTTAGCGGCCTGCCATCTTAGCGGCCTGCCATCATCGTTAGTCTGATAAGCGTTCGCTCCATAAGGGCGTTTTGTGGCGCCGAATTGGCGGACCGAAGCTGCAGATCAACGTCCGTTAGCGCCATAAGGGCTCTTTCCAAACGGTCTCTGCCCCAGTGTGAGGCCTGTTTGACGATTTTATCGCGGCGCGGGCCAAACACCGGTGGTCGCAGACGCCCGATTCCGGCACCTGCACCACCTGGATCACTCGCAACAACGTGCAGCCGTTTGAAATGGCGGGTGGCCCCGATGCAAAGCGCCACTGGCGTCACACCCTGTGCATATAGATTGCGCAAAACCGGCCCAATTTCAGCAGACCTTCCCTGCGTGACGACATCCAAAATGTCATCAATCTCGACTTCTGCGGATTGTGGGGCGCAAGCCAGCACATCAGCCATTGAAAGAGGCTCTGCATCGCCACGTTTATAAAGGCCGACTTTCTCAATCGTCTGGCGAAAATCACCCGGTTCCAACGTGTGCGCGAGCGCCATAAGGGCATCCATCACATCACCACTGGGTTGAGGAAGCGCAGCCGCCGTTAGCGCCGATTGGATATCATCGCGGTTGGGCGGATCGTCATAAATCCCAATCGCCATGGCATTACGGTGGACCTCAAAGAGCTTACGTAGGCCTGATTTTGCGGTGAGTTGTCCTGCTGTCACTACGATTTGTGCATCGCCTGCCTGCCAATCAACGAGCGCCGCCGTTAGCGCCTTTACAGCCGTTTCGGTTGCGTCCTCGACAAAGGCAACGCGGTGCCCTGGGAAGAAACCCTGCGCCTTGACCGCATCGTCAAGCAGTGCAGCATCTTTACGTAATTCGGACGCGGGGATGCGTGTGAGCCGCATCTCTTCCTCGCCATTTGGCCCCACCAATGCGGCAATTGCTGTTTGGCGGGCAGTTGCTACGCGCATCGCATCTGCCCCAAAGATCAACAGGGCGGTGTGGGACGAATCGGGCTTACGTAAATAAGCCTGCGCGGCGCTGCCCGTTATTTTCATTCGGAAAGCTCACGGGAAATGAGCAGCAATCGCGCAACGATCAAATCAGCCAGTGCGATAGAAAGCCGCTCGCTTGCATCAATTTCGGCAGCTTGAGTGGCAACGGTTGATCCTGTCGCGGAATAGCTGGTGAAGGTCTCCACCTCGCCCGAAAGCATGCTTTGGCCGTTAAGATCGGTCAAATTGTACTGGGCTGTGCCAACAAGGTTGAACCGTATCGTATCCCCATCGCTCGTAATCGTCGCCGCAGTCGGCGATTGTGTTTGCTCAACGCTGAGCAGGAAGCGGCGTTGATCTGTGGCACCCAGCCGTTCAATGAACCGCTCGCGCATGCGGTAGCCAGCGACGGTGTCTTGCATGGAAAATGCCACAGACCCACGTAGGGCATTGGCGCCACCATTGGGTCCATAGACAGGCGTCAAACCACAGCCTGCAAGCCCCACGAGCCCTAGAAGGGCCGTACGGCGTGAAAGACTGCGGTATGTTAATTTAGATGACAATGTTCACAATCCGTCCGGGTACAACGATCAACTTCTTTGGTGTCGCCCCGTCAAGGGCCCGCACCACAGCGTCCATCGCCAGCACCAGCTTTTCAATCTCTTCTTTCGGAAGATCCGCAGCGACGGCGATTTCCGACCGACGTTTGCCGTTGATCTGAATAGGCAGGGTGACGGTGCTCTCAACTAACATTGCCTCATCTGCAACAGGCCAAGGCGCGTCGATAATCAAGCCAGCGCCACCGAGCAACGCCCAAACTTCCTCGGACAGGTGCGGGGTCATTGGTGCCATCAATTGCGCCAGAACCAGCATCGCTTGACGCTTTGCGGCGCTGCCAGCCCTTGACTTCGATAGCGTCGCAGTAAAGCCATAGAGCTTTGCAATCGCGGCGTTAAAGCCGAATGTCTCGACACCGGACGTCACATCCACAATCGCACGGTGCATCGCACGGATCAGATCCTCGTCGCCCTCACCCGTGGCGTTTTCCATCGCAGCAATCTCAGCGGCCAAACGGTAAACGCGGCCGATATGCTTGTAGGTCGCCTCAGCACCAGAAGCTGTCCACTCCACGTCCCGCTCAGGAGGGCTATCGGAGAGCACGAACCAACGGGCAGTATCGGCACCGTATTTCGCTAGAATGTCATCAGGATCGACAACGTTGTTCTTCGATTTTGACATCTTTGCGGACGGAATCACCGTGATAGCTTCACCCGTCTCGGAGACAACCATCTTGCCGTCACGCTCTTCAACCTGCTCGGGGTAGAGATAGATCGGGCGACCATTTTCGGTCTTTCGCACGGCGTTTTCATAGATCGCGTGGGTGACCATCCCTTGGGTAAACAGCGCGTTAAAAGGCTCAATCGCGCTATCTGGCAAATGGCCCGTCATGTTCATCGCGCGGGCAAAGAAGCGGCTGTAAAGCAGGTGCAAAATCGCGTGCTCGATCCCGCCGATATATTGGTCAACGTTCATCCAATAGGCAGCATCTGCCATATCAGTCGGCGTCGCGGCATTGGGCGAGGTAAAGCGAGCGTAGTACCAAGAGCTGTCCACAAACGTGTCCATCGTATCGGTCTCGCGCTGCGCATCGGCACCACACTTTGGACACTGGCAATTCCGCCATGTCGGGTGACGGTCCAGCGGGTTACCAGGAACGTCAAAAGTCACGTCATAAGGCAGCTCAATCGGCAGGTTCTCTTTTTTTTCAGGCACCGCACCGCAGGTTTCGCAATGGACCACAGGGATCGGCGTGCCCCAGAAACGTTGACGAGACAGTCCCCAATCGCGCAGGCGGAACTTGGTCACGCCGTGGCCAACACCGTTCTCCTCACAAAACGCAATCGCGGCATCAATGGCGTCGTCGCCAGTCTGGTCAACCTCACCAGCAAAGCCCTTCACGTAAGTGACCTTCTCGGACTTCATCGGCACATAGGCCTCGGTCAGACGCGGGTCTGCATCGGCAGAGGGCAAGAAGGTCGCGATAATCGGCAAGCCGTATTTTGTCGCAAATTCAAAGTCGCGCACGTCATGGGCAGGGCAACCAAAGATCGCACCCGTGCCGTAATCCATCATCACGAAATTCGCGATATAGACCGGCAATTCCCACGATGTATCAAAGGGATGGCGCACGGTCAGGCCAGTGTCATAGCCCTTCTTTTCCGCGGTCTCTAACTCGGCGGCCGTCGTGCCACCCTTGCGGCAATCAGCATTGAACGCAGCGACTTCGGCGCTCTCACGCTCCAATTCCTTCGCAAGCGGGTGATCATAGGAAATGCCAACGAACGACGCACCCATCAACGTATCAGGACGGGTGGTATAAACCTCAACACGATCATGGCCCGTAGGACCATCCACAAGGCTAAACGAGAACTGCAAGCCGCGGCTCTTGCCGATCCAGTTGGCCTGCATCAACTTCACCTTTGCAGGCCAGTTATCAAGGCTATCAATCGCGGTCAGCAATTCTTCGGAATAGTCCGAAATTTTAAAGAACCACTGCACCAATTCGCGACGCTCAACATCCGCACCAGACCGCCAGCCCTTGCCGTCGATCACCTGCTCGTTGGCAAGCACGGTCATGTCGATCGGATCCCAATTGACCACAGCCTTCTTGCGGTAAATCAGGCCTTTTTCAAGGAAGTCGATGAACAGTGCCTGCTGTTGGCCGTAGTATTCGGGATCACAGGTCGCAAATTCGCGAGACCAGTCAATGGATAGACCAAGCGGCTTCATCTGCGCCTTCATGTCGGCGATGTTCTGATAGGTCCAATCCTTCGGGTGCCCCCCCGACGCCATCGCTGCATTCTCGGCAGGCATCCCAAACGCGTCCCAACCCATCGGGTGCAGCACAGAGTGGCCCGTCGCCATCTTATAGCGCGCAATCACATCGCCCATTGTGTAGTTGCGCACGTGGCCCATGTGGATACGGCCCGACGGATAGGGGAACATCTCAAGCACGTAATATTTTGGCTTATCCTCAGAACGGACAGCCTTGAACGTTTCGGCTTGATCCCAAGCGGCCTGCCATTTGGCTTCGATTTCGGAGGGGAAATAAGTGGACATCTTTGGGGTCTTTCAATCAGAAACGCCGAGCTATCGCAGCCCGGCGCAATTCGAATTCGGGCAAAGGCTGCGGAGCTTACAAAGCGCCGTCAGCGATACGGATTTGGCGGGCACGGCTTAGGATCGCGTCCTCGATGGCGCGCTGCGTCTCGGCAGGCACAGCACCGTTGCGCGACTGAAGTGCGACATTCAGAGAGCGGGCATCAAGCGCGGGATCGGTGATGTAGATCGTGGCACGGTAGGCGCGGTTACCACCCGGCGGTGTGCCGTAGCCCATGACGATGACGCCAGTGAAGGGGTCAACGCTTTCAACAGGCAAGAAGTTCAACACATCGAGCGAAGCGGCCCAAAGATAGCGGTTCACAGCAACGCTTTCGGAACCGCCTGTGCGGGTGGCTTGCTGCGTGGCTGCTGCATTCGTTTTGCCGCCAATGCCAAAAAGGCCATTGCTGCCGCAGGCGGAAAGGGCGGTTAGGGCTGCAAAGGTCAATAGGGCCTTCGATGTGCGCGATACTATTTTCAAAACTCGGTCCCCCAAGGGATTTCTATTCCAGAAATATGTAGCGAACAGGGCGCAGGGTCACAAGGCATTTGCGCAAAACAAGGGCAGATCGAGATCAGATACCCCCAAAAAGAAAGAGCGGCCCCGAAGGACCGCTCTAACTTAGGCCATTACATTCAAATTAGAATGTGAAGGATACAGATACAGTCATACCTGGGTCGTACTCACCGGAGCCGATTTCGTCCGCTTGGTCGCCGTCTTTGTCGTCAGCGTAAACTGCAAGAACAGAAGCGCCGCCACCGAGGTCGTATGTACCACCGATGTAGAAGTCTGTGTCAGCACCTTCGTTTTCGTTCAAAGCACCAGCAAGAATTGTCGCGCCGTTACCCATGTCGTAAGAACCTTCGAGGTTCCACTCGTCACGGCCTGCTCGTTGCGGAACTTAGCAGTTACAGCAATTGCGTCTTGTGCGTATGCAACTGTGATACCGTAGTTGTCGTCAACGTCTACGCCGCTAACTTCTTCCATGGAGTGGTAAGCAGTCGCTGTTACTGGACCGAATGGGTAAGCAACCTGGATACCTGTAGAAGTTTCGCCAGCAAATGTGCCGCCTACAGAAACACCGAGAACTTCGTCAGCGCTGAAGTCGCCTTCAGCGTCTGCGTAAGACGTTGCTTCCTGGTAGCCCAAGCCGAATGTGAAGGCACCAAAGGAGCCGCCAAGACCAAGAGCAAGCTGCTCAGCTGTGTTTGCTGCATCGTCGATGATGTATGAAACAGAACCGTTCATGCCATTGAAGGACACGTCGCCACGAAGAACTGCGGAATCGGAGTCAGTGGAGAACGAATCGCCTTCCATGTCGCCAGCAGCAGAGAAGTACTTCTTGCCAGCAGGAGCTGTGTCGCCGAAGTACAGGCTTGCGTTGTCGGATGTCAGGGACAGAACGAAGTCGGAAGCTACAAGAGCGTTACCAGCATCGGAAGAACCAGCAGCAGCGTCATCACCGGAAACAGTGATTTCGAAGTAAGCGCCAGCTGTCAAACCGTTGTCGAGTGCAGCAGTTGCAGTTGTTTTCAGGTTACCTTCCCAGAAGAAACCATCTTCACCGATACCGTCTACTTCAGAGTTGTAGCCGAGTTCGCCAGAAAGAGCGTGAGTTACAGATGTGTGGCCATCAGCAGCAGCGGCGCCTGCGAAGGCTACCAGAGCTGTCGTTGTAAGAAGTATCCACAGTGCGATGTCGGTGTCTTTTCCATTGCTGTACCACATATTCCACTCGTCCTAGTGCGTCACTGACTTTAGCACTGCAGTGAAGGAGAGATTGATATGAGATCATTTTCGAAGCTGTTTGGTCAGTCACAAGCGCCTACTGCTGCAGCTACCAACCAGCCTGCAAAACTTACACTCGAGGCATTCTTTGACCTCAAGTATTACGCCTTTATTCAAGCCACCAAACGCAGAAGCAAGCATGATTTTTATCTGTTCAATAAGCATATTCGTCCTGTGCTGGGAGCAAAGCTGCTTAATGATATTGGAGTGCCCCCATCGAGTGGTCCAGTTTGAATGTTAGTGCATGGTCGGCCTCTGGTCTATCGGCATCATGCTTTCGGGCGCGAGATATAGCTAAAAGTTGGTGATGGCCCT
>Ga0208804_1000335_pt1:0-5000 | contig 7923 bp, 5 predicted proteins | sample Colrivmeta1553A3_FD_187658 | JGI IMG/M metagenome (GOLD analysis project Ga0208804, IMG submission 187658) | Estuarine microbial communities from the Columbia River estuary - metaG 1553A-3 (SPAdes) (version 2) | ecosystem: Environmental > Aquatic > Marine > Intertidal zone > Estuary... | reverse complement strand
CAAGATGATCTTACCCGCTTCCGTGACAAAGCTCTTGGTGCGGTTCCAGACCGCCGTCAGTACGTTCCGCCCTTGCGGCCAACGGTATGGAGGCATTTCCAAGAGGAAGGCCGGGGTTTTCTTGGCTGGCATCCACCGGTGAAGGAGAGCCGAACCCGCGAGCGCCGCCACAAATCCGAGGGCATAGAGCCCGAGGAGCACCACCCCCCGGAGATTCATGCCCATCCAGGCCGAATTGGGGATCACTAAACCGATCAGCAGGGCATACACAGGAAGTCGGGCAGAGCAAGTAATTAAGGGGGTCACCGCGATAGCCAGAAAGCGCTCACGGCTATTTTCCATATTTCGGGTCGACATGATGGCCGGGATGGCGCAGGCAGTTCCCGAGACCATGGGCACGACAGACTTGCCACTGAGCCCGAAGGGGCGCATGAATCGGTCCATGATGAATACCACGCGCGCCATGTAGCCACTTTCCTCCAAAAGCGAAATAAACGCAAAAAGCAAGGCAATTTGAGGGATGAACATCAGAACCCCCGCGATGCCTGGCACCACGCCATGACTGAGCAGGTGCGCCAAAAATCCACTCGGCAAATGGTCGGTTAGCCAGGTGGACAGTGCCGCAAGTTGGTCGTCAATGAAGTTCATGGGCGCCTCCGATCCGTAAAAAAGACCTTGGAAGAGCAAGAAAAGCAGACCAAAAAGGATCACGGAGCCCCAAATCGGATGGACCACGACGCGATCCAATCGGGCTGTCCAACGACGGTCTTTGACCGGATCCGCGACAAAGAAGGCCCGGAGCCATTGGTTCACCTGCCGGTAGCGTTGTATCGCCTCATCCGTTCTGGCTCGTGGAGGGGGCTGCTGGAGTCGGTCAGACTTTCCAACCTGTGCTTCTTTCAAGCCCCACAACCAAGCCCGGTATGGAAGGGCCATGGATTGGTCTTCTTGAACTTGGGCAAGCCAACGCAAATGCAAACCGCCTGGCTGGAAGAAGGGCAATTTCCCCGAAGGTTCGGCCCGAAGAACCGCCTCGCGCAGCGCATCAAGCCCCTCCCCGGTGCGGGTGTTGACCAAGATGACCGCACAACCCAAGGTGGCTGCCAACTCCTCCGTTTTCAATTCCATGCCCCGGCGCTCCATTTCGTCCCGCATAGTGACCGCCAAGACAGCCGGCAGTCCCAAGTCCAAAACTTGGCTAAAAACGAAAAGGCATGTTTTCAAATTGGTGCCATCGGCCAAGCCGATTACCCGGTCAATGCGCTCCTCAGGGGCCTCTTGAAGCAAGGCCTCCATGACCACTTCTTCATCCGTGGAGGAGGCATGCAAGGAATACACCCCAGGTAGGTCAATGACTTCAGCCAGAACTCCGGGCGCCCATTTGGCCAATCCCGTGGTGCGCTCCATCGTGATGCCTGGATAGTTGCCCACTTTCTGATTTAGGCCCGTCAGACGATTGAATAGCGAGGATTTTCCCGTATTCGGTCGGCCAACGAGGGCAATTCGGAGCGCTTTTTTATCGGGCATCAGGAGATGTAATCGGAATCAATTTGGCCAAATCGCGGCGCATCGAGATCAGCGTGCCCTGTACGCGAAAGCACATGGGGTCTTGAAACGGAGCGGCAAACACCAACTCAATTTCCTCACCAGGCATGCAGCCCATCTCAAACAGCTTCACCGGGAGGCTGTCCGGGGTCTGTAGCACAATAGCGCGCTGACCGAGGGGCAAATCTGAGAGGAACATGGGGTGGGCAGTCTGGACTAGTTATTTAGAATCAATCTACGCAGCAAATTTCGGGTAAAAAAAGGGCCCAGCGGCCCTTTTATTTCTGAAATGCGATAGAGAATTATAGCATCATCGTCACGGGGGACTCCAAGAACGCTTTCACGCTGTTCAAAAAGGCCGAACCTGTCGCGCCATCCACCACTCGGTGGTCGCAGCTCAGGGTCAACTTCATGATGTTCCCGGGAACTACTTGGCCGTTTTTCACGACAGGGACCGATTGGATCCCTCCGACTGCCAAAATGCAGCTATCCGGGGGATTCACAATGGCCGTGAATTGGTCGATGCCAAACATGCCCAAATTCGAAATGGTAAAGGTGTTGCCCTCCCAATCTGCAGGCTGCAGTTTCTTGGTTTTCGCGCGCTGGGCAAAATCCTTGACTTCGGCCGAGATTTGGGTCAAACTCTTGGCGTCCGCATGGCGTACGACCGGCACAAGCAATCCGTCTTCCACCGCGACCGCGACGCCCACGTGGACATCATAGTTGGTGCGGATGACATCGCCCAACCAGGCACTGTTGACCGCCGGATGCTTTTTCAAGCCTTTCGCCACGGCCTTCACGACCAAGTCATTGAAGGAAATTCTGTGGTCCCCGCTTGCATTCAAGGCCTGACGCGCTTCGATGGCTGCGTCCATATCTACGGACATGGTCAAGTAGAAGTGTGGCGCCGTGAATTTGCTTTCGCTCAAACGCTTGGCGATGGTTTTCCGCATCTGTGAGATGGGGGTGTCTTGGTAGCCCGAAGAAGGGTAGCTCACCGCAGTCGGGGCAGCCGATGAGGCCACCGCAGGGGTGGAGGCGGCCGTTTCAATGTCACGCTTGACAATGCGGCCTCCTTCCCCACTGCCTGTCACAGCGCGTAGATCCACTCCTTTTTCCGCCGCTAGACTCTTCGCGAGTGGAGAGGCTTTAACCCGGCTATCCTCGGCAGGTGCCGGGGCTGCGACGGGAGCTGGTGATGGGGCAGGAGCCGGAGCAGGCTCTGCCGCGGCAGGAGCAGCGGCGGGCGCAGGGGCCGGAGCAGGGGCCGCAGACGCACCAGAAAGTAGCGCGGAAATATCCTCGCCTTTGGCGCCAATCACGGCAAGAATCGTATCAACGGGAGAGGTTTCGCCTTCCCCAACGCCAATATGGAGCAAGGTGCCCTCTTGGCCGGGAAAGGCCTCAAAGTCCATGGTCGCTTTATCCGTTTCGATTTCGGCCAAAAGCGTTCCTTCGGTGATTGCATCGCCCACTTTCACGTGCCACTTTGCGACGACCCCTTCGGTCATCGTGTCGCTCAAGCGAGGCATATTAATTACGATTGCCATGACTTATTCCTTGATGAATGGATAATCTGATTGAACGTAGATGTCTTGCCAAAGTTCATGCGCTTCCGGGAAGGGAGAATCCTCTCCAAACTGGACGCATTCGGCCACCAAGGCTTTGACACGCGTTTCGATTTCTTCAAAATCTTTCTCTGCCGCCCACTTCTTCTTCGACAAAACATTGCGAGCGATAAGAATGGGGTCCACTTTCTGGTATTCGGCCACTTCGTCTTTGGTACGGTAATGCTGAGCGTCCGACATGGAGTGTCCCTTGTACCGGTAGGTGCGAATCTCTAAGAAGGTCGGGCCGCCACCGGAGCGCGCGCGATCAATCGCCTCTTGCATGGCTTCATACACCACGGCGGGATCCATGCCATCCACAGCTTGGCAAGGCATTTCATAGCCCAAGCCCAATTTCCAAATTTCGGTGTGGTTCGCGGTGCGCTCCACGCTGGTGCCCATCGCGTAGCCGTTGTTTTCGCAGACGAAGACAACGGGTAAATTCCAAAGCATGGCCAAGTTAAATGTCTCGTGCAAGGAGCCTTGACGCACCGCACCATCGCCCATGTAGGTCATCGTGACGTGCGCATCGCCCTTGTATTTGTCCGCAAATGCTAAACCAGCACCCAAGGGGATTTGGCCGCCGACAATGCCGTGTCCGCCGTAGAAGTGGTGCTCTTTGGAGAACATGTGCATCGACCCCCCCTTACCGCGGGACGTGCCGGTCACTTTGCCCATCAATTCGGCCATGATGCGGCGTGGATCCACCCCCAAACCGATCGGCTGGACGTGGTTACGGTAGGCCGTTATCATTTTATCTCCGGGTTCCATCGCCAACAGCGCGCCGGCGAGAACCGCCTCTTGCCCGTTGTACAAGTGAAGAAATCCACGGATTTTCTGTTGGATGTACAGGGCCGCGGCCATGTCTTCAAACTTTCGCCAGAAGAGCATGTCCTCATACCACTTCAAATAGACGTCTTTGGTCAGTTTTTTCTTTGCCATGATGCGCGTTTAAGCGGGGTCAAAAATAGTGCTTAGCGCCCGAACATGGGCGCTAGGGTAATTTTTACACTAAGGAGATCAATCTAAGAGTTGATTCAAGTCCACTATCGCACTGAAGCGAATCGTGTTCTCGAGAGGGGATCGAACCGTTTGGTCCGCGGGAAAGAGGTAGGCAAAGTCCAAGCCCAAAAGGCTGTAGCGCAGGCCAAAGCCCATCGTGAAGAAGCGGCGATTGCCTTTCAGGGCGTCTTCATGTTGGTAGCCCCCGCGAACTGCAAATTTGTTGTCATACCAGTACTCTACCCCAGCATTATACATGAATTCACGCATCAGTTCTCTGCTTCCATCCGGTTTCGCCGCCGGATCCCAGCTTTGAAGGATGCCTTGAATGACCGGAACGTTGTCGTCCTTGCCTGCAATGATTTCATAGCGATCGCCATCGCCATCTGCATCCAACAGGTCCCGCACGGGCTGGGTGGGAACCAATAATTTGTTGACATCAAAAAGTACAACCACCCGGTTGTAGCGGTCCAAAATCCAATTGTAGCCCACTCCCAATTTGAGGTTTGTGGGGATGAAGTCCGCATCGCCCGATTCGGTGTATTTCACTTTGGCACCGATGTTCGAAATGTTGAGCCCCCCCAACCATTGGCCCTTTTGGCCGTCGGGCAGGTTGAGTTCTTCCCCTTGGTAATAAAAGGAGACATCCGTTGCGACGGTTTGGCCGGGCTTGGTTTGGAGGCTGCCCACCACCTGGCCTTGGGTCAAATCCGATAAGGCATAGCGCAGACCTACTCCCGCGGACCAGTTTTCGGAAAGTTTGAGGGCGTACGCCACGTCCAAAGCCATCTCGTAAGGGCGATACGTGCCCTGCTCATCGCCTTGCTCATTGCGGAAGGTAATGTC
>Ga0208804_1000323_pt1 | contig 8109 bp, 3 predicted proteins | sample Colrivmeta1553A3_FD_187658 | JGI IMG/M metagenome (GOLD analysis project Ga0208804, IMG submission 187658) | Estuarine microbial communities from the Columbia River estuary - metaG 1553A-3 (SPAdes) (version 2) | ecosystem: Environmental > Aquatic > Marine > Intertidal zone > Estuary | place: USA... | reverse complement strand
CACTAGCATCTATTATGTTGATGGATGGTGAAGGTGATATTGAAGGTCCTTTGGGATATCGGCAGCAGCTCAGCGTTGTGGATGATGATATCCAACGTGGTATTGCAAACATTGACAGCGTCCTTGTGGAAGAGGAACTGGCCAGTGCCTTGGATGAATTGCAGCTGTCTACGGCGTATGGTATCGCCGCTGGGAGTGTTTCAGCGTTTGAGATGGAGGACGATGATCTGTTTGTAGAGGGTATAGGAGCTATCATTGGTGCAGCAACAGCGACTTTCAGTGCGGTGGCATCTGGTAAGGCCAAGGGTGTGTCCCCTGAGCAACTATCGAAGTTATGGCGCATTAGTCATGCAGATGCAGAGAGGACTCTGAAAGAGACCACGCAGCTTGGAAGGTATAGCGCTGATACTACAATATCTCGGGAATTTCCTACCAACGATCGAGCGCTACGATATCGAAGACTTATTGACTCTGTTTTCTTCACCGATACAATGTTTGTTACTGGCAAAGCGAAGAGTACTCGAGGTTATACTTGTGCTCAAGTGTTTGTTTCGGATAAGGGTTTTGTCTGGGTTCATCTGATGAAGTCGGTCAGTGATTATTTGACTGCTTTGAAGGGATTCTGCAAGGAAGTCGGTGTGCCCGAGTCGCTAGTGTGTGACCCTCATAAGTCCCAAACGGCAGATGCAGTTAGGCGATGGTTATATGAGGTGGGAACGACGTTGCGAGTCTTAGAGAGAGGTACTCAGTGGGCGAACCTAGCGGAGCGTTTCATTGGCTTACTGAAGAATGGAACGAGGAATGACCTGCGTGAGTCCAATGCCCCGATGGTGTTTTGGGATTATGCTATGGAACGCAGGGTGCAGATCATGAACTTAACTGCTCGTGATACGCACAAACTCCGGGGTTTGAATCCTTATACAGTGACTATGGGTGATCAGGGCGATATTAGCAATCTTTGCAGCTTCGGTTGGTTTGAGTGGTGCTATTATTTGGAAGATCGTAAGGCATCGAGGTTTGGATTCCCTCATGCCATTGAGAGGTTAGGGAGATGTTTAGGCCCGAGCAAGAATGTAGGTAATGAGATGGCACAGTGGGTTCTTACTCAGGCAGGTCAGGTTGTTGCTCGAAGAACGCTGAGAAGATTGACTCCGCATGAATTGTCTGTGACAAATGAGACTGAACGAGCGAAGCGGCAGGCTTTTATGGAGGACATCCGCCGGAAGTTTGGTGATGCTGTAACGCTGCCACCGAAAGGGGAGATTATTCTACCGACAATTAAGGAAGAATCTGATGAGGCTCTCTATCAAATGTGGTTAGGCGATAGCTCCGACTCCAGTGGCTGGGTAGATGAAGGTGATGTCGACTTTGAAACGCTTGTTGATGATACGAAAGCAGGATGGATTCCAGAAGCTGACATTGTTGATGCTGCAGGTAAGCCTATTGCTGACACATCTTTTGGTGATTTAATGATTGGAATCGAGGTCCAGCTTCCGCAAGGGGAGGAAAAGACTGCGCTGTGTAAGGTTCTTCGTCGGTCCGTTGATAAGGATGGGAAGACTACCGGAGTCTATAACAAAGATCCAACGTTGAATACCATGCTGTATGATGTGGAGTTCCCAGATGGGATAGTGAAGCAATATGGAGCTAATATCATCGCGCAAAATGTACTTGAGCAAGTGGAAGACGATGGATATTTTACAGTGAAGCTGAAGCAAATCTTGGATCATCGGCGAGAAGGTAATGCTGTGTCAAAGGAGCAGCGATATGTTACAACCCGAAATGGTCAGAAAAAGCTGCGGCAATCTACTGTAGGATGGAAGTTCCTTGTCGAGTATACCGATGGTAAGAAGCAGTGGATTATGTTGAAGGATCTGAAGGAATCAAACCCTGTGGACGTCGCCGAGTATGTGACTGCTAGGAATCTTGATGATGAGGTGGCTTTTGCTTGGTGGGTTCCCTACACTCTGAGAAAGAAAGCAACAATCATAGCGTCGGTTAAAGCACGGGCCAGAAGGAAAACTCACAAATATGGCATAGAGATCCCTACTTCGGTGGAAGATGCAATGCGGATTGATAAAGAAAATGGCAATACTCTATGGATGGAGGCCCTGGCATTGGAGGTAGGGGAGCTCTGGGTTGCGCTGCAACTTGTTCCTGATGGTGAGCCGCTACCGCCGGGGTATATTAAGGCTACTGGACACATCATCTTTGATGTGAAGATGGACTTCAGAAGGAAAGCGAGATGGGTCAAGGATGGTCATAAAACGCCTGAGCCTGAAACATCAAACTACGCTGGAGTTGTGAGCCGAGAGAGTGTTAGAATTGCTTTTACTTATGCTGCGTTGATGGGAGTGCCGGTGATGGCGGCAGATATTAGGAATGCTTATTTGCAAGCGCCGTCGAGTGAGAAGCACTATATTGTGTGTGGGCCTGAATTTGGATTGGAGAACGCTGGTAAGCGTGCGCTCATCAAACGTGCTATTTATGGAGGCCGTGTCGCTGGTAGAGATTTTTGGTTGCATTTGAGGAAGTGTATGGAGGAACTTGGATTTGAGTCGTCAAAGGCTGACCCTGATGTGTGGTTCCGTCCAGCTAAGAAGAGGGATGGAACTGAGTACATGGAATATGTTTTGTTGTATGTCGATGATGTACTTGTCGTGTCTGAGAATGCAGAGTCGATCATTCGCAATGAAATTGGGCGGCACTGGGCGATCAAAGAGTCATCTATCGAGAAACCTTCGTTGTACTTGGGCGGAAGATGTCGTGAAGTGGAATTGACTGATGGAACTAAGTGCTGGGCATTTGGATCAAGTCAATATGTGCAGGCAGCGGTGAAGAATGTTGAGGAGTGGCTTGCTAAGTCTGATCGCAAACTTCCCAAGAAAGCTGAGGCTCCCTTCAAGACTGGGTATCGACCGGAAATTGACGTCAGCAGAGAGTTGGTGGGTGACGAGGCGTCTTACTATCAATCTCTGATTGGAATCCTAAGGTGGATCGTCGAATTGGGTCGAGTTGATATTTGTTTGGAAGTTTCTTTGATGAGCAGCCATTTGGCGCTACCGAGGGAGGGACATTTGGAGGCTTTGTTTCATATCTTCGCTTATTTGCGTAAGTATCACAATGCTGAGATGCTATTTGATCCGAGCTTACCCCATGTTGATCCATCAGCTTTTCAGAGACAGGATTGGACTTTCTCCGCCATGACCGAGGAGGATATGAAGGAGGTGCTACCTCCATACATGCCCGCTTCAAGAGGTAGAGGATTTGTTATCCGTGTCTTTGTGGATGCTGACCATGCGGGGGATGAAATCACCAGGAGGTCTCGCACTGGGTTTATTGTGTACATTAATAATGCTCCTGTTTATTGGTATTCCAAGAGACAGGGGAGCGTTGAGAGTTCCACATACCAGGCTGAGTTTACTGCGATGAAAGAAGCTGCGGAATATGTGCGTGCGTTGAGATACAAGTTGCGAATGATGGGTATTCCAGTTGAGGGTGCAGCCTTTATCTTTGGAGATAATAAGTCGGTGCTGGCTAACACCATGAATCCTGGGTCTACCTTGAAGAAGAAGTGTGCGGCGGTTGCGTATCATTTGGTGCGTGAGGGTGTTGCACGAGGTGAATGGATTACAGCGTGGATTTCTACTCATGAGAATATTGCTGATCTATTGACGAAGCCGATGTCTGCCGGTGCGAAGCGCAATGGGTTCGTGAAGAAAATTCTACAACATATTTTTCGAAAGAATGATGATGATTGAGGGGTGATTACGCGGAAACGCCGAACACCTCTGTGGGCCATATCTTGTCTAGCCTCTGACGCAAGCTAGATTGAAGTTTATGGAACAGGGTGAGAGTAACGTGGGTGAACTCATCCTCCTTTAGGGTCTATGTGAAGTGATGTGATTCGTGAAATTAGGAATATTTGTGTTCTAAAGAGATGATCTGGGCCGTGAGTACAGTTGCAATCCAGCTACCAGTGGGTACTGAATTGAGGGGAGTATTTGAACTCACTGTATCGGGAGTCCTTGCATGAGGATCCTGAGCCCGTAGAGAAGAGATCATAATTCGTTGTACGATGTAAAGTAGTAATGAATTATCACTAATAGACAAGTAGTCGCATAGAGGTGATGGTCCCAGAGGGGATAATAGACCACCTGCTGCGTCTTCTAAGAGTTTATCAGACCCACACATCGAGAATTGCCTGCGGCAACTGGATGTGGCTCGGCCTCGACGTCTGGTCGAGGGAGAAGAGCATGTTGCGTCGGTGACGCGTCGGATTAGGATCCCCATGGTGCGATCATTCGATGAATTAGACTCTAAGGCCTGCCAAAGGCGATGATGAGTATAAATAAAATGGATAGAATGGTATGGACTAGGTTGTTTCGTCATGGAAATAGCAGTCACCATAGAATAATTCAGTAGAACCATCTGAGTTGTGTTTATCACATTATTCTTAAAACTTGTAACTTATAGGCACCACTTTAGAATTGCATTCGACGGAATTAGGGCTTCGTCGTGGTCCTGTAGCTGGGGTAACCGTAACGTACGACGGTTCGAAACAATAGATCCTTGCAGCACCAGAAATACGACATTCGCCTTCATGCGGAAGAGATTAGCTACCTCAACCGCATGATGACTTGACAAGGTCTTCTTTACCCTGAGGAAGAGAATAACCACCAGTGAGCGCCCATGACTTGTTAGCTACTGCGTCGGTTAGGAGACGTGGCAACGCTGCCATAGGGCGGTAGGCCGCTAGGCGTCATCCACATGCCATAAGACGGCACCATGGTCTAACTTTTGTTTTGCATGCATGATCGGCGGCAAATAAGGATTTTGAGAAAGGGCTGGGCCGTTTGGAGCAATGACGGACAATTTTGGTTACCGGTTGAATACTTTTCGGAGTTCCACACAGGCCATCTGTTTTCTTGGAAGCGGGCATCTGTTTTGGAAGCGGGTTTCAACTACGACCACCAATTTGTGTTCTTCCACCCAACAGTCACCTCCACGGTTTCGCGATTGAACGGCAACTGTAAGCCGGGCAAACAGCTTCTGTTCCAATCCGGTTAGGCATAGAGAAGTAATTCCCACGTTAGATAACGTGAAGTAGGCCATTGCATGACTGAGCGATTAGGGTCATGCAATAGCGCTTTCGGCGACCAGATTGAGGCAGTGCCTCACTCCGACATATGCGTTGGGCTGTTGTCTGTGGCAACACCTGGCCTCTGGGTTTTGTTTTGAGTGTTCTCACATTCATTTTGGACTTTTAGTGTCTCATTTTTCTGTCAGTTTTCAACCTTTTCCCAGATTACCCAACCATGGTCGCCACCAAGAAGAAGTCATCAACTCCTCGCACCCTCTCGGTGCCTATGTATCGTCCTAAGTCTTTGTTGGATCAGACTCAACTCGAGAACTGGTTCACTGGTACCACCGTTGGTCTCCATATGACTAAGCCGCAAATGGAGGCTGTCAAGGCTCAAGGTCTCAACGATCCCAGTGATCTGTTTGATATGAGCAAGGAGGATATCACCAGGCTCTTCGAGACTCTCAAGTCTCGCACTTACGATGAAACAGGAAAACAGCTCCCAACCTACGTCCTTACTTCCAGGACTGTGTCTCGCCTTCATGTCTGTGCTGAGATAGTCAAGTACCTCTCCCTTGTCAACCGTGACATCACCTGGTCCGCCATCACTTGGGAATCTGCCCAGATTTTCAAGGAGGAGTGGAAGACCATTGAAGAAGCGGCCGCTGCTAAGGCAACGGCATCCCCCAAGTCGAAGAACGTGCCCATTATGGAGTGGATTTATTCCTTCATTGATTGGACCAAGGCAACTGTTGGAAAGAACTACTGTCCTCTATTTTACCTCATCGCTGATGAGGATGACCGTGACAAGACGAAACCTGAGGATGCTCCTCTCCTAATTCCCGGTCACCATTTTGGAGGTGATCGACGCTCGATTAAGGATGAGATAATGGCTAGGGTATCGACCAATACTGCGGCTGCCAGAAGTGACAACGAAACCCTCTTCGACGCCCTTTGTACTAGCTTTGCTAACTCTCCGTTGGCATCTACGATTGCTCAGTACAATGAAAGTAGAGATGGGGTTGCTTTGTGGAATCATATCATTTCCACTTATGCACACAGCTCTCTTCACGAAAAGGTGGGCAAGGATGCGAAGAGTTGGATGGAGACGACAAGGTGGAACGGTCCCCAGGACGGTCCTTTGTCTACTTTCGTTGATAAGCACGCCAAGCAGTTTAATATCTATGAACGAGCTTCTAGGAACTCGCGTCTGGATGAGATAAGTGAACGTCAACGGGTAACATGGTTGTTGGATGGGATCACCTCCACGGATCCTATGGTTCTGGTTGCTAAGGCTCACATCAAGGCGCAAGATGGGACAGGGGAGGATGTGCGCAACAGATGGGAACTCGCTTCGGTGCACATGAGTCAGGTTGATTATGCTGGGAAGCAGAAGGGATCTGGAAGAAGGAAGGCTAGGATGGTGGATGCTGAAGTAAGTGGCGTGAGTGCTGGTGGCGGTGGCGGCGGTAGACGTCGTAATAAAAAGGCTCGATTGGAGAATGATGCGGCGTACAAGGCCATGTTGAATTTGAAGGGTGGTACTGGGAAAACGGGTGTGGATCTCCGCTACTATGAGAAGAGTGAATTCATCAAGCTCCCAAAGAATCAGAAGAAAGAGCTGCTCGAATGGAGAGCTACTGAATTGGCCAAGCAAAATATTACCCTCTCTGAGGGGGGCAAAGGAAAGAAAGGAAAGGGTGGTGCCAGTCTCTCATCGGTGACTGCGATTGTTGCATCTCAATTTGCTATTTTGAAAGACGGTATTATTGATGAAGTCAAAGGATTGCTAGGTTCCCCAAGGAAGCCTACCCCGGAGGAAGCGGCGGCAGCGGCTGTGACGGCAGGGATTGAAGCTTATAAGAAAGCTACAGCTACGGCTGATGTGGGCTCAACCGTGTCTTTTGTCATCCCTCCCGTAGGGGAGGAAACCGCTGTGGGTACTGCTGTTGTAGGGGGAACTGCGACGGCTCCTATTGACGATGCGACAAACCCTGAATCTCCTAATGCTCTGGATATTGGATTGGATGCCAAAGTTTCTGAGGCTGCTTCGGTTGGATTACAGGGGATCTTGAAACTGAATGGAAGGAAGAATGATTGACAGGTCCCGTGCGCCGGTCAGGGGAGGCCACCTGATCGGAGTGAACGGACCCCTCCTGATTTGACCTTGGATGATCGCTCTTGGCGGGCTATTATAGCGGCTGTTGATGGTAGCGTAGGGTCAGAGGGGCACCGTGTCGGAAGGCCAGGATTCTCACGGGCAGAACTTGATTCCCATGCAAACATGGTATGCTTAGGTAAGCATTGCACAGTTATCCGACGAACTGGACAGAACGTGAGAGTGAATGCATTTGCATCTGCGGTTGGCAGTTTGAAGCAAGTGCCGTTGGTTGACGCCGCGATTGTTTATGAGGATAACAACAGTCAGCAGTATCTGTTGGTGTTTTACAATGCTCTGTACATTCCGTCGATGGAAAACCACCTGATTCCGCCGTTTATTTTGAGGGAGGCTGGTTTGAGAGTAGATGAAACGCCGAAGATTCAGTCAACAGATCCAGGGGAGAAGACTCACACCATATATGACCCTGGGACGGGATTGCGCATTCACTTGGGCTTACATGGCATCTTTTCTTACTTCTCGTGCCGTGCAATGACCAATGATGAGATGCGACGCTGGAGTGAATACCCTATTATTCATGCAACCCCGAAAGGTGTGTGGGATCCTTACAATTCTGTGTTTGCCTCTGAAGAAGCGGGATTTGTGGATTCATTCGGTAACTATGTACATGATATGGTGCCGGAGAAGAGGAGCTACCTTATTGATGTGAATGAGGATGATAGCTTGACCGGGCTAAGTGCGTTGACAGCCGCTTATGCAGCCCCGATGTGCGCCGAGGAATACCAAGAGCAGGTTAGCCGACAATTTGCACTAGCATCTATTATGTTGATGGATGGTGAAGGTGATATTGAAGGTCCTTTGGGATATCGGCAGCAGCTCAGCGTTGTGGATGATGATATCCAACGTG
>Ga0208804_1000309_pt1 | contig 8335 bp, 10 predicted proteins | sample Colrivmeta1553A3_FD_187658 | JGI IMG/M metagenome (GOLD analysis project Ga0208804, IMG submission 187658) | Estuarine microbial communities from the Columbia River estuary - metaG 1553A-3 (SPAdes) (version 2) | ecosystem: Environmental > Aquatic > Marine > Intertidal zone > Estuary | place: USA... | reverse complement strand
GAGTGCAATAGAAAAGACGCCGTCACTTAATGTGTCGATAAAATTATGGCTGATATCTTTAAATTTCTTCTCCATGTGGATCTCCCGTTCCCATTGGACTTGGGAGGAAAATAACTGAGAGCCTTTAGAAATACACAGACTCGCCCAAATCCATCCTAAATCCCTTCAAAATCTCGTAATTGTCAGACTTTTTCCCTAATATTGGAGATGAGTCAAGAACGGATATATCCGCATAGTGGGTCAAAGGGAATGGTTTGAAGGTTTGTAGCCGAGTCCCTCACCACCCACTTACGTAGGTAAGCCCGAGGTTATTCAATCCAAAGTCTAAAAGAGATTGATCCCGCCAAACTTAAATGGGATTGCCTGGAAGGCAGTCTTATCGGTTGCGTTGTGATCATTGGTCACATAGATGATGCACTTTGTGTGAACACAATCGCCATCTTTGAAGTACTTATCAACCTTGATGGTGAGCTTTGCAGTTGCTGGTTTAGCGCCCATCTTTAGATCTGCGGCCACATTAGAGACCCAGAGCTTTGAAGCCTTTGCTGGATTACAGGCTGAAGGCACAGTCGTTCCCTCTTCAATTCCCATGCACTGGGAAACATAGATTCCGTGCTCTTTTGGTAGTCCAGAAACGGTGATAGTAACTAGCCCTGTCTTTGTTGAAACTTTGCTTGCATTCAAGACTTTAACTTTTGCAGCAGCCTGGGCAGGCTGAGCGCTTAGTGCTAAAAATATGATTGAAATTACTGCAACTGCCTTTTTCATTTACTCTCCGATTGTTTTCGATTGTCTTTGGAAAACAGTAAAGGCGAGCATTGGAGCACGCATCTTGAATCTATGTGAGTTAGGTCGCGTTTTAGGTGTTAAAACCAACTTTTACTATTGAGGGTTCTTCACCAAGCAAAATGGATGACCTTCTGGATCTAAATAGACTCTAAAAGTTGTGCCTGGTTGCACTTTATGCTTGGTAGCGCCAATTGCCAATATTTTGCTCTCGCCAATATCTAGATCTTTAACATGAAAATCAAAATGTAGTTGTTGAGGAATAGGTCCATCTGGCCAGGTGGGTGGGATGTAGTTGGAGACTTTTTGAAAAGCCATCATGCGCACACCGTTATGAAATAGATCTACCCATTCATCTTCTAAATCCTCTATCTCTCCCACATCCCAGCCAGTTATCTCTGCATAGAAGCGGGCAAGGGATACTGGGTTAGCGCAATCCACTGCGGTGTATACGTGGTGGGCGATAGACATGAGTGAAAGTGTAGAGCGCACTCATGAGAGTTGGAATAGCCTTGCATCCATGACTATGCACCCACAGGCCAAAGCCTTCCTCGACTACACCGCCGCCAATAATCCAATGCCGGCAGATGCAACTTTAGAAGAGCGCAGAGCAGATGCTGCTGATTACTTAAAGTATGCAGGTCCTGAATCCAATGATGTGAACACCGAACATACCTATTTCACCTCTCCAACAGCAGATCTGCATGCAGTGATTTTCCGTCCTAAGAACGTTAAACCCAATGCACCCGCACTTGTTTATTTCCACGGTGGTGGTTGGGTATTTAGCTGGACACTTCGCTATGCCCCACAGATGTCTAACATCGCTGCAGAGACTGGTTTTGTGGTAATTGGAATTAACTATCAAAAAGCGCCAGAGCATCCATTCCCAACACCTTTTGATGATTGTTATGCAGGTCTGCTCTGGGTTGCAAAGAACGCTGCGCGCTTTGGAATTGATCCAACAAAGATTGGCGTGGGGGGCGATAGCGCAGGAGGTAATTTAGCTGCAGCAGTTGCACTCAAAGCTGCAGATACTGGTGATGTGAAGCTGGCCTACCAAATGCTTATCTATCCATGCCTAGATACCGATTATCAATCTCAGTCATATCGTGCTCATGAAACTGGTTTTGGTTTAGAAAGCATTGGAATGCAATGGTGTTGGGGTCTCTATGTTCCAGAGGCTCATATGAACAATAAATATGCCATTCCTGCGCGAGCAACTACTTTCAAAAACGTTGCACCAGCCATTATCGGTTTAGCTGAGCATGATGTCTTGCGCGATGATGGTGCTAACTATGCAGCTGCGCTAGAAAAAGCAGGGGTTCCTGTGACAATGAAGGAATACCCAGGAATGATTCATGGATTCTTTGGCCATGGTTTCATGGTCGATGATGCATACAACCTTCGCACATGGCTCAGTGAACAGATAGTTAAAGCTGTTCAGTAGTGTTTGAAGCACAGACGCTCCTAATAGCTGGTTGTTTATTTCTAGGAGCAATTCTCTACACCTCCGTGGGTCACGCAGGTGCTTCGGCATATATAGCCGTGATGACTCTTTTTGATCTTCCCCCCGCAGTTATTAGACCAACAGCGCTTACTCTTAACATCTTTGTCTCCTCTTTTACTGCACTTCGCTATATCAAGAGCAATTTCTTCAATAAAACTCTTTTTCTATTCCTGATTATCGGATCTGTACCAGCTGCCTTTATTGGTGGACGTATCAATCTGCCTAGCAATGTCTATAAGCCAGTAATTGGCGTACTACTTCTTCTATCCGGCTTGCGCTTTTTAATTCAAGCGTTGCAAACTGATAAAGCTCACCGCGAAGTAAATAGGCCTCTAGCAATCTTTATGGGCGCAGGCGTTGGTTTGTTATCTGGAATTACTGGCACAGGAGGCGGCATATTCCTCTCCCCCCTCATCATTTGGTTGGGTTGGGTGAGTGTTAAAGCAGCTAGTGGAACTGTTGCTGCCTTTATTTTTGTTAATTCAGTTGCTGGATTACTTGGCAATCTTCAATCAACATCATCACTGCCAAGTGAGCTACCGGTCTTTGTTGTTGCCGTGTTACTAGGAGCCCTTATTGGCACACGCTTTGGCATTACAAGATTCTCATCCATAGGTGTTAAGCGGGCCTTGGGATTCGTGTTGCTAATTGCTGGAGTTAAGTTCCTGTTTGGTTAAGCTAAAAGCTCGCTGAGCAATGTTTCAACGCGCTTCTTGATTTCATCTCTAATCACTCGTACTGATTCAATGCCTTGTCCTGCAGGATCTTCTAAGACCCAATCTTCATATCGCTTGCCTGGATAGAACGGGCAAGCATCACCGCAGCCCATTGTTATAACGGCATCAGATGCTTGAACTGCCTCTGGTGTGAGAATCTTTGGAACATTGTTTGCAATATCAATGCCTAGCTCAGCCATCGCTGCAATTGCAACAGGATTTATTGAATCCTTTGGCGCAGAGCCCGCAGAGAGAACTTCTACGCGGTCTTGCCCTAACTCCTTCATAAAGCCAGCAGCCATTTGGGATCGGCCTGCGTTATGAACACATACAAATAGAACGGTTGGTCTATTTCTCATGTGTGAGCACTTTTGTTAAACCTAAGCCAATAAGAGCACCGAGTACTTGAGCAGCAATGAACTTCGGTGCGCACTCTGGCGCAATTCCAGCAAAAGAGTCACTAAAGATTCGTCCAATGGTGACTGCAGGGTTTGCAAAGGATGTGGAGCTTGTGAAGAAGTAAGCACTTCCAATCCATGCAGCAACGGCTGCGGGGATTACAACAAGGTTTTTCTGATTAACCAATAAATTAATGACAAGGATTAAACCGGTAGTGGCAACGATTTCGCCTATGTAGAGGTTGCCACCTGAGCGTATCTTCGTAGAGGCTTCAAGTAATGGAAAGCTAAACATTGCATTAGCCAGGATTGCTCCTGTTATTGCACCTAGTACTTGAGCAACCGAATATTGAATAAATTGAATAGTTGAGCTCTTGCCTTGGATCAGATCAACCATTGTTACAACTGGGTTGAACTGAGCTCCGCTTATTGGAGCCAAAATTGTGATTAGTACATAGAGACCAAACACTGTTGAAATCGTATTTATTAGTAGTTGCACGCCGACATCTTGTGAAAGGTTTGTGGCCATAATGCCTGAACCAACGACTATTGCAACTAAAAGGGCAGTGCCTAGAAACTCAGCGAAAACCTTCTTCATGTATAGAGCGTACATGGATTGGGTAAACACACGATGAACAAAGAGAAAACCCCACCAGCCACTGTGGCTGATGGGGTTTGCTTTAAGCCTTGTTATGAAACAGCGATGATGTCCACAACAAAGATCAGAGTTTCATTTGGACCGATTGGGCCTGAGCCATTTGGGCCATAACCAAGATCTGCTGGAATAACGAGTAAACGACGTCCACCAACTTTTGCACCAGGTAATCCCTGTTGCCATCCTGCAATCACACCAGCAAGTGGAAACGTTGCAGGTTGTCCACCTGACCATGAAGACTCAACGATTGAACCATTTGACCATGTCATCAATGTGTAATGAACGGTCAGAGTAGAAGAAGCTTGAACTTCAGTACCCGATCCAACAATGATGTCTTGGGTTTGTAGAGTTGTTGGAGCTGCACCACTTGGTGCAGTAATTGTTGGTGCTTCACCAGCATTAGCTGTTACTGCCGGTAGGCCGTTAGATGATGTTTCTGCCACTGTTTCTTTTCCTCCACATGCTGAAAGGGATGTAATCGCAAGCGCGATTACTGCTGCAATTGCTAAGTTTCTGACTTTTGAATTCATTTCCATCCTTTATTCGAGTTCGCCGATTAACTTAAATTCACCATTACCAAGTTGGCCTTGAGCTCTATACATCTCAAGCTTGGCGCGAGTATCTGCGATATCAAGATTTCGCATAGTCAGCTGGCCAATGCGATCAACTGGACCAAAGGCCGCGTTTTCTGTGCGCTCCATAGATAGTTTCTCTGGTGCATAGCTAAGTGCAGGACCAGTTGTATTAATAATTGAGTAATCATCACCGCGGCGCATGCGCAAAGTGACTTCGCCGGTAACAGCAGATGCCACCCAGCGCTGCAAAGACTCACGCAACATCAAAGACTGTGGATCTAACCAACGACCTTCATAGAGCAAGCGACCTAAGCGGCGGCCCTCTGCGTGATAGTTAGCAATGGTGTCTTCATTGTGAATTGCACTGATGAGACGCTCATAGGCAATAAAGAGCAGCGCCATTCCTGGAGCTTCATAAATTCCACGGCTCTTTGCTTCAATGATGCGGTTTTCAATTTGATCTGCCATTCCAAGCCCATGGCGGCCACCAATGGCATTAGCTTCCTTCATTAATGCCACAACATCATCAAAAGACTTACCGTTGATTGCAACCGGGCGTCCTTGAACAAAAGAAATCTTCACATCTTCAGTTTCAATCTTTACGGCCGGATCCCAGAAGCGAACTCCCATGATTGGCTGCACGAGCTCAACTGAAGTATCTAGATTCTCTAAAGACTTTGCCTCATGTGTTGCACCCAAGATATTGGCATCAGTTGAGTATGCCTTTTCTGTGCTGTCGCGATAAGGAAGTTTGTGAGCAACTAAGTACTCAGACATCTCTTTGCGTCCACCGAGTTCATTAACAAAATCAGCATCTAGCCATGGCTTATAGATTCTCAGGTTTGGATTAGCTAAAAGACCATAACGATAGAAACGCTCAATGTCATTGCCCTTATAGGTTGAACCATCGCCCCAGATATTTACTGAATCTGCCTGCATGGCGCGAACCAGCATTGTGCCTGTTACGGCGCGGCCCAATGGGGTTGTGTTGAAATATTGTTTTCCGCCTGAGCGAATATGGAAAGCTCCGCAAGCAATTGCCGCTAAGCCCTCTTCAACTAATGCGCTCTTGCAATCAACAAGGCGTGAAATCTGCGCGCCATATTCCTTTGCACGAATCGGAACTGAGTCGATATCTGGCTCGTCATATTGGCCAAGATCTGCGGTGTAAGTGCAAGGAATCGCACCTTTTTCGCGCATCCAAGCAACAGCCACAGAAGTATCAAGTCCGCCAGAAAAGGCGATACCGACTTTTTCTCCTACGGGAAGAGATGCAAGGACCTTAGACATGAGTGAAGTCTAACCGATAGTGAAGGTGGAAATTTTCTTAGATAGGGCGGGAACTACGCCCCATTGCGTGGTGATTTCGCGGTATCTATCGATATCTAGCGCATCAGGTTGCGCTCCAGTCTTCACTGCGCGAATCATGATGTTTCGAGGTGTGTGTTCTCCCCCGATGAATTCAATGATCTCAACGCGATATCCAACAATGCGCAATATCTGTGCACGCAAAGCATCTGTGAGTAAATCACCCATGCGCTCTTTCATCACACCAAATTTGGTAATAGCACCCCATGGCTCTGGGCTTTGATCCATCTGCTTTTGAATATCGTGGTGACAACATGGTGCAATCAATAAAAGCTTTGCTTCCTTATTTACTGCCCAGGCAATTGCATCATCTGTTGCCGTGTCACAGGCATGAAGTGCAATGGCAACATCTGCTTGCTGCGCTGTTGTCGAAGCGATTTCTTCGGCTTTAAAGGTAATTGTGTCGGTGATTCCTAGCTTTGTGGCTATCTCATTGTTGCGATCACGTGATGCCGGGCGAACATCAATTCCTGTCACATGAACAGGCATTCCAATGCTCTTGAGATATTGGTGAGCCGCAAAAGTTAAATAAGCATGCCCACAACCTAAATCAACAATTGATAAGGGCCTGTCTTTACTTGGCTTTGCAATCTGACCAGCTTCAATTGCAGAGTTAAGCGTTGGCACTAGCAAGCGCAGAAACTCTTCTACTTGCTTGTATTTATCATTTTTCGAAGGCTTAATCTGTCCCTTGTGATCGGCGATGCCGACTTCGCGCAAGAACGGATCAGCTGGATCAAGCAAGCGTTCCTTTTTCTTATCGTGAGAAAGGTTTTGCTCCAGGCTCTTCTTTTCATAGTGAACCTGGGCTTCACCGCTCTTTGTCACACGAATGCTCATAGATCCATCAACGCTATCTACGGTGATATTTGCATAACCACTAGAGATTAATTGCAGGACCTCTGATTTATCTGGTGCAATATTTTTAGTTGTTGTGGCTTTGCCATCGCTGTAGGTGAGTTGTAAAACTATGGAGCTTTTGATTTCAACGGCTCTGATATCAATGCGCTCATGCTCCACCTGCATATTGCGACGACGGCCAGATAAAACAACACGCACCAAAGTCTTTGTATCAACGATGAGCGCGCATGCCTGCTCTAGAGCTTGTTCTATTGATTGAGGCATGTGTTATTTAGGCGAAATTACCGCTGTGCCCTTTTCATGAGGATAAATAGTAAGGACGTGATTAGGCAGAGCCTTAGCAAAACTCTCAGCCAACTTACGCTCTCCCTCACGATTCACATCATCTATAACAATGATGGCTTTAGGTGAGAGCTTGGCGATGAACTCAGCACGAGCTGGCATGCGTGCCTCTGGGTTTTTAGATCCCGGTGGACCATCAACAATGAGTAAATCAATGCGCTTTAAATCCTTTATCACTGCAGTGTCATACCACTCGACTCCTGAGACATGAGCCTTAAGTTGTGCAACCCTAATCTCAACCCCACGCACTTTGTGCTCCTTTAATACACCACGAGTTATATCTGCGAACTCACCTGAGTGATCAATGCTAATTACTTTCTTTGCCCCAGCTTTGGCAACTACTAATGTGGAAACTCCTGAGCCAAGTTCAACAACCAATTTCGGATTGTGCATGCGAACTAGCTGAGCCAGAGTTAACAGGAGATCTGGCGATGCTGCCCAGCTGCGCGTGGGTGGAACTGGAGCACTAAATTTTAGAAGTGATAACAGCTGCTGCATTGCCTCGCTCTGGCGATAGGACTGCCAGACTTCGGCTTTTAACTCTTTGGTCGATGCTGCGATCTCTCGTGTGGTTCGCTCTGAGCGTGCACTGACTTTTTTGTGCAATGCACGTAATGAGCGGATGCAATAGGCAACACCTAGTGCGACGATGATTAAAATTACTAGCGAGAGTATTTTCACTTACTAAGTCTAAGCGCGAGGTAGGTGAACTTCAATTGCCAAGCCGCCAAGTTCGCTCTTGCGAAGAGTAAAAACACCCTTATGTCTTTCAATTACCGCGTTCATGATGCTCATACCCAACCCTGTGCCGCCGGAATCTCGGGAGCGAGATCTATCAAAGCGCTTAAGCCCTCGGATTTTCTCTCCATATGATTCAGGGGGCAGTCCCGGGCCACTATCTTCAATAATGATTGTTATCTGCTTTTCCGCCTCAACGCTTACGCGAACTGAGGTGCTTGGGGGTGTGTGCAGGCGGATATTAGTGAGTGCGTTTTGGATAAAGCGCTGCAAATACTTTTCAGATCCAAGCATTACCGCACTTGTATCTATATGAGTGATAACTGGATGAGTCGGTGCAATCTCTTTAAAATCAAAGAGATTTTCACGAACTAATTGCGCAATATCAA
>Ga0208804_1000290_pt1 | contig 8738 bp, 4 predicted proteins | sample Colrivmeta1553A3_FD_187658 | JGI IMG/M metagenome (GOLD analysis project Ga0208804, IMG submission 187658) | Estuarine microbial communities from the Columbia River estuary - metaG 1553A-3 (SPAdes) (version 2) | ecosystem: Environmental > Aquatic > Marine > Intertidal zone > Estuary | place: USA... | reverse complement strand
CCAAAATGACTTAACTTTACTAAAAAAATTCTTAGACTCAGGGTTACTATCAGCTGATAATTCTTCAAACTCTTTTAATAATTCTTTTTGTTTGGAAGATAAATTTACTGGCGTTTCAACGGCAATTTCTAAATATAAATCACCTTTTCCACTGCCTCGTAAAGCCGGCATACCTTTGCCTTTTAATCTCATTTGTTTGCCAGCTTGAGCGCCCATAGGTACTTTTACTCGAGATGTGTTTCCATCAATGTTTGGTACATCAATTTCTCCCCCAAGTGCTGCTGTTGCCATTGAAACGGGTACACGTAGAAATAAATTATTTCCTTCTCGTTCAAATAGCTCATGATCATCAATATCAATGAATATATAAAGATCACCAGTTGGCCCACCACGTTGACCAGCTTCACCTTCACCAGAAAGCCTAATTCTTGTACCGCGCTCAACGCCTGCAGGTATATTTACTGATAATGACCTTTCACGCTGGGTTGCTCCCGTACCGTTACAAACTTTACATGGATTCGTAATGGTCTCACCACGGCCTGAGCAAGTTGGGCATGTGCGCTCTACTGTGAAAAATCCTTGCTGTGCTCTAACTTTTCCCATCCCAGAACATGTTGGACATCTCGCTGGTTCTGAGCCCGCGGCAGCTCCTGATCCAGAACATCCATCACACGATACAGATGAATTTACAGATACTGTTTCTTGTTTACCATTATAGGCATCACTTAATGAAACCTTTAAATTATAGCGTAAATCTGATCCACGAGAGGCTCCGGGAGGCCCACCACGTTGACCACCACCAAAATTTCCAAATAAGTCATCAAATACATCTGAAAAAGCAGAGTTAAAATCCCCACCTCCACCAAATGGGCTTCGGCCGCCACCGCCACCCATTCCACCTTCAAAAGCTGCATGCCCATATTGATCGTACGCAGCTTTTTTATCTGCATCTTTTAAAACATCATATGCTTCGTTTGCTTCTTTAAATTTACTTTCTGCAGATGGATCGTCTTGGTTACGATCTGGATGCAGTTCCATTGCTTTTTTACGAAAGCCTTTTTTAATTTCAGACTCAGAGGCGCCTTTAGATAACCCCAGAGTTTCATAATAATCGCGTTTTGACATTGGTATCTCCTGCTTAAAGCGGATTAGCCCCGCATAAATGCGGGGCTAAAATTGGATAGACTAAAAGTACAATTACTAATGGTCGTCTTTACCTAAGTCTTCGAAGTCAGCATCAACAATATCTTCATCAACGCCGCGAGGTTCTCCTGCATCATCATCACCCATACCTTCTGGTGCTTCTGGTGCTTCAGATTGGGCTTTATATATAGCTTCACCAAGTTTCATTGATGCTTCAGTTAAATCCTGTGCTCGTGAATTTATTTTTGATGCATCATCAGACTCTAAGCTTTCTGTTAAGTTAGCCATAGCCATTTCAATAACTTCAATTGTGGTTGGATCAACTTTATCACCATGCTCTTCAACAGATTTTTCAGTGCTATGGAGCAAGCTTTCAGCACTATTTTTTGCTTCGACTAACTCTTTACGCTCTTTATCTGATTCAGCATTTTCTTCTGCATCTTTAACCATTTGTTCGATATCATCATCACTTAAGCCACCTGAGGCTTGGATTGTGATTTTTTGCTCTTTATTAGTGCCTTTATCTTTTGCAGATACTGATACGATGCCATTAGCGTCTATATCAAATGCTACCTCAATTTGTGGTAATCCACGAGGAGCTGGAGGAATATCCTCTAAGTTGAACTGGCCTAATACTTTATTGTCTGCCGCCATTTCACGCTCACCTTGGAAAACACGAATGGTAACAGCATTTTGATTATCTTCAGCTGTAGAGAATACTTGTGCCTTTTTAGTAGGTATCGTGGTGTTACGATCTATCAGTCTTGTGAAGACACCACCAAGTGTTTCAATACCCAAAGATAATGGCGTAACATCTAAAAGAACAACATCTTTCACATCACCTTGTAAAACACCTGCTTGTATAGCTGCACCAAGAGCTACAACTTCATCTGGATTGACACCTTTAGAAGGCGCTTTTCCGAAGAAACGCTCCACAGCTTCTTGAATAACTGGGATGCGCGTAGAACCACCAACTAAGATCACTTCGTCGATGTCTGAAGGCTGCAAGTTTGCATTGGAAAGTGCAGAACGGCAAGGTGCAATTGTGCGCTCGACTATGCTAGAGATGAGTTGTTCAAACTTGGCGCGTTGGAGCGTGCGCACAAGGTGTTTTGGAATGCCGTTTACTGGCATGATGTACGGCAAGTTGATTTCTGTAGTTGTTGTAGAAGACAACTCGATTTTAGCTTTTTCAGCAGCTTCTTTCAAGCGCTGAAGTGCCATAGGATCTTCACGAAGGTCTAGACCTTCTTCGGACTTGAATTCTTCGGCTAACCAAGAAATGATTGCTTCATCGACGTCGTCGCCACCGAGGTGGGTGTCACCATCTGTAGACAATACTTCGAATACGCCATCGCCGAGCTCGAGCACGGAAACGTCGTGGGTTCCGCCACCGAAGTCGAATACAACGATTTTTTGGTCGATGCCTTTTTTGTCTAGGCCGTAAGCAAGTGCTGCCGCCGTTGGCTCGTTGATGATGCGTTTGATGGTTAAACCTGCGATTTCACCAGCTTCTTTAGTGGCTTGACGTTGCGCATCGTTGAAATAAGCCGGAACAGTTACAACTGCTTCGGTCACTTCTTGGCCAAGGTAGTCTTCGGCTGTTTTCTTCATTTTTTGAAGAATCATGGCTGAGATTTCTTGTGGTGAGTATAGTCTGTCGTCTATTTTGACACGCGGCGTGTTGTTGTCGCCTTTGACAACTTGGTATGGCATGCGCGATACTTCTTTTGCAGATTCGTCGAAGCTAGAGCCCATGAAACGCTTGATCGAAGAAATCGTTTTTGTAGGATTGGTGATGGCTTGTCTTTTTGCAGGGTCACCAACTTTGCGTTCGCCACCCTCAACAAATGCAACAACTGAAGGCGTGGTGCGTTTTCCTTCTGCATTGGCAATGACCACTGGCTCATTACCCTCCATGACCGAAACACAAGAGTTTGTTGTTCCGAGGTCGATTCCGATTATTTTTCCCATTTTGAATTAAATTTTGATAGTCTGCTTGAGTCAATGATTGTGCCATCCGAAAATCAGCAGTGATTTATGACATTTTGATCGGTATTTCCTGCAATCAAATGTCTTTTTGTCAGTTTTGCTGACATTGGTAACTTAAGTTACGTTGCAATTCTATAAAGAAAGTAACTTTGATGTATGATATTTGGAAAAGGAACAAAAATGTACAGCATTGCCAAGATGAAATGTCCGCAGTGCCAAGAAGGTCAATTCTTAGTCTCACACCCATACGACCTAAAAAATATTGGAGATGTCAAAACAGAATGCGATGTGTGTCATTTAAAATACGAGCGCGAGCCCGGTTTTTATTATGGCGCGATGTACGTTTCATACGCTTTAGGCGTTGCGCTCTTTGTGACGGTGTGGGCCTCTTGTAACCTTTGGTTTCCCTGGCTGAGTGCTTGGGGTCAAATTGGTTTAGTGGTCTTTTTTACGCTTGTACTATCACCCTATTTATTTGCGCTCTCTAAAATCATTTGGGCCAATTTCTTTATCTCCTACGACGCAGATGCTCAAGTCAGAAAATAAGCTCGAAATGCTTCAGGCCCATTTAGGGTATTTGCTCGAAGATGCACTTCTTGAAGAAATGGCACAGGTCGCTAAAATTAGAGAGACCGCCACGGATGAAATTATCGTTAACGTCGGAGACCAACTTCAAATGATACCAATTGTCATCGAAGGGTCTATCAAAATTTCGAGAGAAAACGAAAGTGGCGACGAATTACTGCTTTATTATATGGAAGGCGGCGATACCTGCGCTATGTCCTTGCAATGTTGCACCAGAAGAATCGACTCTCAGATCAAAGCCACCTCCATGGAGCCTTCGCTATTATTGATGTTTCCTTCCGAATACATGGAGCGCTGGCTCGATCAATACAAAACATGGCGACAATTTATTTTAGATAGCTACCATACCCGCATGCTCGAACTCATGGAGTCTATCGATGCCATCGCTTTTATGAATCTAGATCAACGCTTACTCAAATACCTTTCTGATCAGGCCAAGATTTTAGGTAGCGTTGAAATCAACCATACCCACCAGCAAGTTGCAGATGACCTCCACTCTTCGAGGGTTGTTATTTCAAGACTGCTCAAGCAACTTGAAACAAAAGGAGAAATAAAATTACTGCGCAACAAAATCATCCTCAAGAATTTTTAGATTATTGATAATAATTTGTTAACTTGTGGCCAATTAACCACTAAAACAAGCAATTATGAAAAAAATTCTACACTTATTGTGCAGTATACTGCTCATCGGTGTTGGTCTTAAAGGTCACGCGCAAGCCCTCACTTGTGCCACGGCTTCACCTGTTACCCCAGGTACTTTTACGGCTACCACCCTAATTGGCACACCCTCCACACCCGGGCTCAACGGCAACGGCGTAGCCTTAACGGCAGGTTGGTATGCTTACACCCCAACTTCTAACGGTATTTTAAATATCAATTCTTGTGGGGGCGGCGCCGACACCAGACTCTGGATTTGGTCTGGCAGTTGTACTGCACTTGTTGCAGTAGCCAACAACGATGACTTTGCAGGTTGTATTTCAACTGGTACAACTGCTTACGCATCAAAAATTGAAAACATCATTTTAATGGCGGGTACCACTTATTACTTTGAGTGGGACAACCAATGGGAAGCTACAGGTTTTACTTGGAGCTTTACCTTTGCAGCCTTACCAAACAACAACGATGCTGGAATCACGAATATTACCAACCGCAATACGCGTATTCCAATTTCGCAAGCGAGTTATGGCATTCCTTTGGGCGCAACCGTTAAAAACTTCAGTGGCGCAACGCTAACAAATGTGGTATTAACTACTGAAATCTACGAATTGCCAAATACAACAACTCCAGTTCAGACTTATGCTAGCACACCTGTTACGCTCGGTATTGGTGCTGAACAAGTACTTACATCCGGAACTTGGGCACCTGTTTTAACATCTTCCAAATCTTACCTCATCAAGTACATTAAAACGCAGACGCAACTAGATGGTGTAATTAGCAATGACCAAAGCACCCAAAACCTCATTCTTGACTACAACTATACTGCAAGAGATAACAACGTATACCAAGTTGCTTACAATTGGTCTTCGACTTTAGAATACACACAAGGTGTTGTACACACTGTATACGGCGCCGACAACATGACAGGAGCAGTGTATTTTGTACAAAGTACCTCCACAACACAAGTTTACAACGTACAAGTTTTTCAAGTGACCAACGGTGTGGTAGCGACTACCCCACTTTACACCTCTGCCAATATTACAGCTAACGGTGCTGGTTTTAGACTCCATAACTTCCCTACGCCAATTCCTGTTACAGCAGGCGAATACCTTATCGCCATCAAAAAAACTGGAACAACCTCTTTTCCTATTGGCGCAGACCTCAGCATCTTTACCCCTGGCAAAAACCTAGTTAGAACAGGAGCAGCAGGAGCATGGACTCCCGTAGAAGCTTTTGGGGTGAGCCCAGCCTTTATGATTCGTCCGAAATTTGGAGCAGATCCGAGCGATGAAATTGCTTTCTTAAACAACCGCAACCCTGGTGGCGAGAACACTAAAATACACACCCGTCAGTCTTTGACTGGTAACGACCTACAATTTTGGGCACGTGCTATTAATACAGGCACAGCTACAACAACAGGTGTTACTATGACCGTAACGGTAAAAGACCCATCTAATGCGGTTATTTATACAGCAACAAGTGCTCCACAAGACCTCATTGCTGGACAAATAGATACCTTTACCGTAGCTAACTTTACGGTTACTGCATTGGGCGCATATACCATCGATTATGTGTTCAACAACGCAGGTGATCAAATCCCACAAAACAACAGCAAAACGACTACCTTCACAAGAACAACTGGTGAAATGTCGCGCACTGTTGGCGTAACAGGTTCATTAGGATTGAACGCAACCACTGTTGCTAATAACATCGTTTTTGGTAATAACTATGCGATCACTCAAAACGATTTCCTAGACTCCGTTCTGTTTGTACTCAATCCAGGAACGCCTACAGGTTATGTTGCAAGTGTGAATATTTATGGTACCACACTAAACACCACAACAGGCGCAATGGTACCAAATCTTACGCCTATTGCATCTACTGTGACCTACACAACTACAGCGGCCGACAACTTAAATGGCGTTACAGTTAAAGTTCCAATTTCAGGTGGAACATTAAACTTAAGCCCAGGCACATACTTCTTTGGAGTTTATCAAGCTTCTTCTGCCAATGGCAATATTCGCTTGGCTACCTCAACTGATTATTTTAGCGCGGGCATGACCTACTACCGTTGGGATCAAGCAAACACAGGTAACTGGCAATCACCAGCGTCCATCAACTACTCTTTTGTCGTGAACCCGATTTTCAAGTCTTGTGTTGCCTATAACCAAACTGTAACAACCACTGCTGCTTCTTGTGGAGCTAACGATGGTGCTGCTAGCATTATAACAACAGGTGGTACAGGAACAGTTAATTACTTATGGTCAAATGGCGCTACTACAAATGCTATTTCAGGCGTTGGCGCAGGACAATACCCTTGCGTACTCACCGACATCAATGGTTGCCCTGCAACTGTTAGCGTTATTGTACCGAGTCTTTCTAACTTAACTGTAACTGCTACGGCTCAAAACGTAACCTGCGGTGGACAAGCTACAGGATCAGTTGCACTTACTGCAAGCCAAGGTATTGAACCATATACTTATAGTTGGGCCAACAACCAAGGCACTACAGCTGCTCTCAACAACATCCCTGCTGGCACTTATGAGTGTACGGTAACCGATGCGACGGGCTGTATTGTGATCATCTCCAACACTCTTCTAGAGTTATCCAACCTTGCCGCAGTTGCAAATGGAACAGATGTTTTGTGTAATAGCGCTCAGACAGGTAACTTAGAAATTAGTGCTGCAAATGGTGTAGCTCCATATGCCTACCAATGGTTGGGCACTGCCAATACCAGTACATACGTTACCTCAGTAGGTCCGGGTACTTACACTTGTGTAGTTACCGACGGCTTAGGTTGTACCGATACAGTTGTAACAGTGCTTGCAGTGAGCAACCTTTCTGCAACTGCGAGTGCTTCAAACCCACTTTGCTCTGGCACCAACACAGGTAGTGTTACCGTTGTTGCAAGCGGTGGTACAGGCCCTTACGCTTACGACTGGGCTGGTTCAACAGCTAGCAATACTGTCCTCTCTGGTCTTGGCGAAGGAAGCTATTCCGTCGTAGTTACAGATGCTTACGGCTGTAGCACTTCTGCTTCTGCAACAGTAAACGAGCCAACAGCATGGTCAGTAAGTGCTGCCGTAACCCCTGCCGTTTTTGGAACAGATGGCGCAATTGACCTAACGGTTAGTGGTGCAACTGGTCCTTACACGTACAGCTGGGACAACAACGCCACTACTCAAGACCTCAATAATATCGATGGTGGAACTTACGTAGTAACAATTACAGATTCTTTAGGATGTACTTTCTCAGATTCTATCGTTGTGAACTCAATTGTAGGCCTAGACATCAACGACCTCAATGCTGCTCAAGTATTCCCGAATCCAAGCAATGGCAACTTCTTTATTGTAAGTCCTGCCCTGAGCTCAGTAATTCTTTACAATTCTTTTGGACAAAAAGTAACAATTGAATTGAGCACCATCGGAGAGGGTAAATACCAAGTATTGACACAAGAACTTGCAAATGGCTCTTATATCCTTGAACTCCAAAGCGAAGATGCTGTAGTGCGCAAAGCATTGCAGGTTATCCGCTAATAAGACAAAAGTTCTCTATTTAAAGCCCGGTTAAACCCGGGCTTTTTTTTTGTAAATTCGCTCTATGAGAATCATCAAATTATGCTTCTTCTTGCTCAGTTGTGTCCTTGTGAATGGTCAAATTTTGATCAATGAAGGCTGCAATAAAAATGCAATTGCTGTGCAAGATGAAAACGGAGACGCACCCGACTGGATAGAACTTTACAACAATAGTTCAAGTGCCATCAATCTTGAGAATTGGAAATTAGGCGATCAATTAAATGGTATCAATGCTTGGGTTTTTCCCAACGTAAACTTATCAGCGCAGTCGTATTTACGCATTTTTTGCAGTGGCAAAGACCGCTATGCGAGTGTTCCATTCATTGCCACCAATAACACCACCAATTTCAATCCTACTGCAGGCTGGAACACACACCCGTTTTCGCAAAATTTTATTTGGGATGGCAGCTCGAATATCCTCGTGAATGTCTGTTCTTACAATAATTCGGGTTATACCGAAAATTCCGTGTTTTATCAGAGCGCCACACCGTTTGTTTCATCCGTTGGGAGTTTTGTAGATGGCTCAGCTGCGGCATGTAGCAATAACATGGGGCAAACCTTCAGCCAAAGACCTAACATGAAACTCAATAATGCTGTAATTGGTAATGGCACCATTACAAATGGCAACACTGGTTATCCTGCACCCTATGGCAATTGGTATTGGGGGGCGCGGCATCAATTTTTGATATTGGCAAGTGAATTACAAGCGGCGGGCTTGAGTGCTGGTCCAATTTCATCGCTTTCTTTTCAGGTGGCCAGTACCAACGGAGAATTTTACGACTACAT
>Ga0208804_1000278_pt1 | contig 9018 bp, 7 predicted proteins | sample Colrivmeta1553A3_FD_187658 | JGI IMG/M metagenome (GOLD analysis project Ga0208804, IMG submission 187658) | Estuarine microbial communities from the Columbia River estuary - metaG 1553A-3 (SPAdes) (version 2) | ecosystem: Environmental > Aquatic > Marine > Intertidal zone > Estuary | place: USA... | reverse complement strand
TGAGATTGTAAAGGGTGTATTGTAATTTACTATTGCCTTGGCTATTTAATGGTTTGAAAAAATCTATTGCTCTTCGATGTGAATGACGCTAAAAACATTTTTATTCATCTAAAAATTGCGAACTCGCTTCGCTCAAACACACAATTTTTTACGATGTATAAAAATGTTTTCTTAACGCTATTCACATAAATTCGAAAGTAGATTATTTTTCAAACGCATTAAATTAGCGATGGGTCGAAGAAATAAAGTAAAATATAAGTACAATCCTGAGTGTACTTTTGAGCAGAGCGAGAGGGAACGAAGGATTGCTATTTTATATTTACTTTATAGCGTAATTAAAAAATTACTGAGTCATTAAGTTTTTCAACTTATTCGAAATCAAAAACAGAATGATGGAAGCAATCCCTGCCATGAATACGAAGAACATAAAAAACTCATGCAAGTTGGAAATTTGATAGCCTGCAAAAGAAGTAATCTTTCCATTTTCAGGATACAAGGCACTAAATACACCTGCTAATTTATTCGCAAAGGCGTTGGCTGTAAACCATACTGCCATTAATAAAGAGGCAAATTTAATAGGCGCTAATTTATTGAAAATAGCTAGACCAATAGGTGATAAACATAGTTCACCAAAGGTATGCATCATATACATTCCTATTAACCAAATCATACTCACTTTAACACCTGTACCAACGCCGTTCACACCAGTGGCTATCCATAAATAACCAAGGGCTAATAGCATTAAACCCATGGCCATTTTAAAAGGAGAAGAGGGTTCTTTTTTTGCTTTACCTAATTTAATCCATACCCATGCCACTAAGGGAGCAAGTGTTACTACGAATAAAGAATTAAGTGATTGGAAAAAACTTGCAGGCACTACATAAAAACCCAAGTCTCTTTGCGTATTTTCTGAAGCGAAAAAAGTAAGCGAGGCACCTGCTTGTTCAAAAGCGCTCCAAAAAAAGATAACAAAAAAGGATACCGTAAATAATACGGCTACCTTTTTTTTCTGAATAAGGTCCAATGATTTATCTGAAAAAATAACAAAGGCAATTAAAAGAATACAAGCTAGTAATAACCAAAATAAATAACTCACTACTTTAATATCAATATATACTAATGCAATAGTGGCTAAAGAAATTAAAAATAAAAAGCCCACCATCACTGGAATTTTTTGAAACCATTTTGGTGCATCTTCAGGAGCCTCTCCAATGGACTGCCCTTCTGCATTCACTAAATATTTTTTTTGAAAAACCATTTGCGTAATGACACTTAACAACATGGCAACTCCTCCTGCAAAAAAAGCCCATTTAAAATCTCCAGAATTACCTGTTTCTCCAAAGAGACCACAGACCATTGGACCCAACGCGCCACCAGTATTAATACCCATATAAAAAATAGTGTAGGCTGCGTCAATTTTAGAGTCTCCCTTTGCATACAACTGCCCTACCATACTTGAAATATTGGGCTTGAAAAAACCATTGCCTGCAATCATACATCCCAGTCCAATATAAAATAAAGGCATGGCCAAGCCTGCATTTTCATAAAAATGTCCGCAAAAAAATAGTACAAATTCTCCAATGGCCATCACCAAGCCACCTGCAATGATAGAGCGGTTATTGCCCCAATACCTATCGGCTATATAGCCACCTAAAAGGGGTGTTAAATAAACCAAACCTGTATAACTACCATATACTTGAGAGGCAAAAACTTTGTCAAACAACAGGGCCTTGGTTAAAAACAAAACTAAGATAGCACGCATACCATAGTAGTTAAATCGTTCCCACATTTCTGTTGCAAACAAAACATATAATCCCTTGGGGTGTTTCTGAGTGGTAGCTGACATAAGTATTTGTTTTATTTAATTGACTCAAATTAATAAAATCCATTCAATAAATTTTACTTTCGTGGTGCAATCCCTTTAAATATGAATATTTTACTCATTGGTAGTGGTGGAAGAGAAAATGCTTTGGCATGGAAAATGGCCCAAAGTCATCAGTGTGATGAAATTTTTATAGCCCCTGGAAACCCTGGTACTGCTGAATTTGGAACAAATTTACCCATTGACATTAATGCCTTTGATGCCCTTAAAAAAGCGGCCATTGAACACCAAATAGAAATGATTGTCGTAGGACCGGAGGAACCGCTTGTAAAAGGCATTTATGATTTTTTCAATGACGATCCCTTAACTGCTCATATCAATATCATTGGTCCTTCAGCCAAAGCAGCACAGTTAGAAGGAAGCAAGGCTTTCAGTAAGCATTTCATGCAAAGGCATCAAATACCTACTGCTAGTTATGCCGAATTCACCCTTGAAAATTATGAGCAAGGCCTTGCCTACATTGGCGCTCATGCACTTCCCATTGTTTTAAAAGCAGATGGGCTAGCGGCGGGCAAAGGAGTTATTATAGCTACCACACACCAAGAAGCATTAACCAGTTTTAAAGAAATGCTACAAGACAAACAATTTGGAGCAGCCAGTGATAAAGTAGTGATAGAGCAGTTTTTAGAAGGCATTGAGGTAAGCGTTTTTGCTCTAACCGACGGAACAAATTATAAAATTATAGGACATGCCAAGGATTATAAAAGAATTGGCGAGGGCGATACAGGATTAAACACAGGTGGCATGGGTTGTGTGAGCCCGGTTCCCTTTATGGATGCGGCTTTTATGGCTAAGGTAAATACGCAAATTGTGGAGCCCACTATTAAAGGTATTCAGCAGGAAGGCCTTGTGTATAAGGGATTTGTGTTCTTTGGACTGATGAATTGCCAGGGAGAACCCTATGTTATTGAATACAATTGCAGGTTGGGGGACCCAGAAACGGAAGTAATTCTACCTCGCTTACAAACCGACTTAGTAAGTCTACTAGCCGCCGCCGATAATGGCACTTTAGAGGATGTGAATATTCAATATCATGAGCAGTTCTTTGCAACTGTGATGGCCGTAAGTGGCGGTTATCCTGGATCTTATGAAAAAAACTTTCCCATTCAAGGAATAGAGCTTGCACAAAAATTACCCGACAGCCTTGTATTTCAAGCTGGTACTGGGTTTCAGGAAAATACAATTGTTACCAAAGGAGGTCGCGTACTCACGGTCACTAGCCAAGGCAATGACCTTCAAGAAGCTGTAAAAAAAGCGCAAAAAGCACTTTCAACTATTCAATTTGAAGGCATGTATTTTAGAAAAGATATTGGCTACGAGTTTGCATAAAATTTTGGGTTAAAAAAACTTTGCGAATCATTTGTAAAAAGCTTTGTATTGTAAGGATTTTAGATGAATTTTGCTACATTCAACTTCAACTATTCAAATAACGATCTACAATGGGATTATTTAATTTTTTTACGCAGGAAATAGCGATGGACTTAGGTACAGCCAATACGCTTATTATTCACAACGATGAAGTAGTCGTGAATGAACCTTCTATTATTGCTTTGAATAGAAATAATATGAAAGAAGTTTTAGGCGTAGGTAAAAAAGCATTGTTGATGCATGAAAAAACGCATGAAAGTATTAAAACAGTTCGTCCTTTAAAAGATGGTGTAATCGCCGACTTTAACGCTGCTGAATTAATGATTCGTGAGTTGATGAAAATGATTTATCCGAAGAAGCCATTATTTCCTCCAAGTTGGAGAATGGTTATTTGTATTCCTTCTTCTATTACTGAGGTAGAGAAAAGAGCGGTGCGTGATAGTGCTGAACAAGCAGGCGCAAAAGAAGTATATATGATTCACGAACCTATGGCAGCTGCATTAGGAATTGGTATTGATGTAGAAGAGCCCGTTGGAAATATGATTATTGATATTGGAGGTGGTACAACAGGTATTACAGTTATTGCACTTGCAGGAATAGTTTGTGATCAAAGTATTCGTATTGCAGGTGATGAATTCACTGCAGATATAATGGAAGCATTAAGACGTTATCATAGTTTATTAATTGGAGAGCGTACTGCAGAACAAATTAAAATTCATGTGGGTGCTGCCTTAAAGGATTTAGACAATCCTCCAGATGATATGCCAGTGAATGGTCGTGACTTAGTAACAGGTATTCCTAAACAAATTATGGTTACTTATCAAGAAGTAGCCGAGTCTTTAGATAAGAGTATTTTTAAAATTGAAGAGGCTATCTTGAAAGCCTTAGAAACAACGCCACCAGAGCTTGCGTCAGATATATACCGCAGAGGTTTATACTTAACAGGAGGTGGTGCACTACTGCGCGGATTAGATAAAAGATTAAGTCAAAAAATAAAATTACCCGTTCATGTAGCAGAGGATCCACTGAAAAGTGTGGTGCGCGGAACAGGAATTGCACTTAAGAATTATCAACGCTTTCCATTTATTATGAGATAATACCAAATGAAGAATATCATTGGGTTCATACGACAAAATTTTACTTTCTTTAGTTTTCTGATACTTCAGATTCTATCATTGGTCATGTTGTCTTCCAATAGCAAAACACATGAAACTTTTTTTGGCGGCTGGAGCAACCAAGTTAGCGGAAACATTAATCAATACTATTCTAGTTGGACTTATTTTTTTAGTTTAAAAGCAACCAACGAAAAATTAGCTGCAGAAAATGTGGCCTTAAGAAATCAATTAGCACAAAATTTTGTAGGCTTTGATACGACTAAAAAATTAGGCACCCTTATTTTAAGAAAAGATAGTCTTGAAAAAATTAGAAAGTTTTATTACTACCCAGCCAAAGTGGTGGGCAATACTTTCACGCTTCAAAAAAATTATATTGTTATTGAAAGAGGCAGCAAGCAAGGTATTAAAAAAGATATGGCTGCCATTAGCCCCGATGGAAGTATTGTGGGCGTAGTGGTAGAAGTCAATGAAAATTATAGTACCATCATGAGCTTACTGCATCGCAATAGTAAAGTAAGTGCGATGTTGAAAAGAGATAAAATTGCAGGAAGTATCGAATGGGATGGCGCCGACCCCAATATATTAGTGCTTAAAAATATTTCTAAAAGTGCAGCACCTAAAGTGGGAGACACGGTTATTACCAGCCCCTACTCTTCTAATTTCCCGGCTCAGTTAATGGTAGGACGCGTAACCACCGTCATTCAAGACCCCTCTAGTAATTTCTTAACCTTGAATGTAAAAGCAGGCACTAACTTTTTTAATTTAGAATATGTTTATTTAGTAGAGAATAGAAGAATGGAAGACCAAAATAAGGTAAATATAAAGGAGGCAGTCAATGAATAATTTACTAAAAAATACTGCTCGATTTGTTTTGTTCTTATTAGTACAAATAGTCATTTTAAACGAAGTGCCTCCAATTCATCAATTTATCACTCCCTATATTTATTTTCTATTTTTACTATGGCTGCCTTTTGGAACCAGTCGTATTAGCACCACCTTACTTGGATTTATATTCGGCTATAGCCTTGATATATTTACCAAAACCCCTGGACTGCATGCCGCTGCTTGCGGTTTAATGGGATACCTTAGACCTATTATTTTAAATTTACTCTTATCCCAAGAGGCCTCTGAAGAAGTGAGCAAAGAACCAAGTATTGCCACCATGGGCTGGGGCCCTTATGCTTTTTATGCATTTTCACTCACTTTTATTCACCATTTCTATTTAGTCTTATTAGAATGGTTGCAGTTTGGTAACTTTGGTTACTTCATTGGAAAAGTATTCTTCACTAGTATCATTAGTTTATTATTAATTTTTAGTGTAGAGCTTATCATGAACAGAAGAAAGCTAAAAAGATAATTCATGTCAATGTATAATTCGAATCGCGGGGGTATCATTCAAATTATTATTGGTATTATTTTTGTCTTAATCATCGCTCAACTCATTAGTTTACAAATATTTTCTAGCAAGTATGTACTAGCTGCTAATAACAATGCCATTTTTAGAAAAATTATTTATCCCGATAGAGGCATTATCTACGACCGTAAAAAAAGAGCTCTTTTAGAAAATACCATTAGCTATGACTTAGTGGTTATTCCCAATGAAGCCAGGGGTGTTGATACGGCTACTTTATGTGAAATTTTAAAAATAGATAAAGCCGAGTATAACAAAAGAATAGTGGAAGTGATTATTAAAAATACACGTGTTAAAGCTGGTATATTCGAGCCCTTTCTTTCTGCAGAATCATATGCACAGTTAACGGAGAACTTATACCGCTTTCCGGGCTTCTCTATATCTGAGCGTTCTATTCGTTCTTATCCTTATAATACTGCAGCACATGTACTTGGTTATGTAGCAGAAGTGGATGTTAATTTTTTAAAAAAGTATGGTGATCAAGGCTATGAGATGGGTGACTATGCGGGTATGACAGGTTTAGAAAAACAATATGAGTCTATCTTAATGGGACAAAGAGGTGTCAAAAGATATTTGAGAGATAATAAAGGAAAAATACAAGGTGCATTTGAAAAAGGAGAATTTGATACACTAGCCATTGCAGGTAGAAACTTATTTACGAGCATGGATGTAGAAGTGCAACAATTAGCAGAAAAATTATTACAACATAAAATAGGAAGTGTGGTGGCATTGAATCCTAAAACAGGATCTGTGATTGCGATGGCTTCTAGTCCTGGATACAATCCTAATTTATTGACGGGTAATCAAAGAAGAAAAACAATTGGTAGGTTATTAACCGATACAGCGCGTCCTATTTACAATCGTGCTATTAAAGGTCAATACCCTCCAGGTTCTACCTTTAAACCCTTGGGCGCTTTGATTGCATTAGATGAAGGACTTATCACACCTAGTTTTGGATACAATTGTTTTGGATTATATACATCTTGTGGTGACCCGAGAAAATGTGAGCACCATAATGCCGGACACGCTGCTAATTTACAATTGGCCTTGGCTTATTCTTGTAACTCTTATTTTTTGCAAGTTTTTAGAATGGCCATTGACAATCCAAAATACCGTGATGCCAAAAAAGGGTATTTGAAATGGAAGCAGTACATGAATAGTTTTGGCCTAGGTAGAAAATTAGGAATTGACCTGCCTAGTGAAAATAGAGCCAACATTCCCGATACCGCGCAGTACAATAAAGACTTTGGTGGTGCTAAGTACTGGAATAGTTGCTATATGTTAACCTTAGGTATTGGCCAAGATAGAATGACAGCTACTCCTTTACAATTAGCCAATGCAATGGCCTTTATTGCGAATAAAGGATATTATTACACGCCTCATTTTATAGACAGTGTAGAAGAAGAAGATGAAATAGATAAAAAATTATTGGAGAACTTTCGTGTGAAACAAGAAGTGACTAAAATACCTACTGAATATTTTGATGTCATTAAAGAAGGTATGCATGATGTAACTGTTTTCGGAACGGCTGCCTTTATTAAAGTACCTGGTCATGAATTTTGTGCTAAAACAGGAACTGCACAAAACCCACATGGAAAAAATCACTCCTTATTTGTTTGCTTTGCGCCCAAAGACAATCCTAAAATTGCAGTAGCAGTCATAGTAGAGAATGCGGGCTTTGGTTCTACTTGGGCAGGCCCTATAGCAGGCCTTATTATGGAAAAGTATTTAAATGATACTTTAACCAAAGAAAGTAAAACAAAGGTAGACTACTTATCCAATGTCGATTTAATGCCGGAATCTATTAAAGCCTGGTATATTAGAAATAATAAAACTGAAATGCTCACTCCTATTGAATATAACAATGATGAATTAGCAGATGTTTGGGATATGGAAATGATTTCTGAAAATACGCCTATCAAAGCTAAAGTAGATACCATCAAAAAAATAGATACTGTAACTCCACCAGCTAAACCAGTAGCCCCTCCTATAAAAAATAAAAAAACAAAAGAGCAGGGATTAAACCCTACTATGAAAAAAAAGAAAGCAAACAGTAAAATAAATAATGTCAGTATCTAGTAACAATAATAACTTTTCAAAAGGGACCGACTTAGCCGTCATCCTACTTTACCTTATTATGGTAGCTATTGGCATTATGTGCATTTTTATGGTAGAGTACAATCCTAATTTAACTTGGAGCAACTCTTTTTTAACGGCTAAAACGAATTATAGTAAACAAATTTACTTTGCTATTTTCTGCGGATTTGTGGCCATCTTTATTTTACTTATCGATAGTAAATTATTTACAGCCCTTGCTAATATTTCTTATGTACTAGGTATCTTACTAATGTTGGCCACTTTTGTTTTAGGTAAAAATATCAATGGCTCCAAAAGTTGGATTCCCATTGCAGGAGGCTTTAATTTACAACCTGCAGAATTATGCAAAATTTTCACTGCCCTCATTTTAGCAAAATTCATTGCTAAACCAGAAACCGATTTTACCAAATTAAAGTCTCATATCATTGCGGGTATGATGATTGCCTTTCCTGCTGTTTTATCCATCATGCAACATGAATTAGGCCTAGCCTTGGTCTACAGCGCCTTTATATTTGCTATGTACCGTGAAGGGTTGCCTCCGGTCATTCTTGTAATCTTGCTTTCATTTGCCATATTAGTTATTGCTACTTTATTACTAGCACCTACCACCCTTTCTATTATCTTAACTGCCCTAGCAGGATTATTTATTGCCAACATGATTAAAAGGTTCAAGCGCAATAAAAAAAATATCTTAATAGTGCTTGCCATCTGGCTAATAAGTTTTGGTACGGTTCGATTTGCAGTACCCTATATTTTTAATAATGTATTTGAGTGTTATCAAAGTACCCGCATATATTCAATGATTGGTAAAGAGTACGATTGTTCTTTAAATAAAAAATCGGCTAGCTCCATTACAGAAAAGAAAAGTAAAAAACCCGATGACTACAATGTGAAGCAAAGTAAAATTGCCATAGGCTCTGGTGGTTTTTGGGGTAGAGGTTTTTTAAAGGGCACACAAACTAGAGGAAGATATGTACCTGCACAGCATACCGATTTTATATTCACTTCCCTAGGAGAAGCTTTTGGATTTGTAGGCACATTTACTTTTTTAGCGCTTTATTTATTTTTCTTGTTTAGACTTATTAGAATTGCGGAGAGACAAAGAAGTACTTTTTCAAGAGTATATGCCTATAGTGTGGTGGGTA
>Ga0208804_1000252_pt1 | contig 9498 bp, 9 predicted proteins | sample Colrivmeta1553A3_FD_187658 | JGI IMG/M metagenome (GOLD analysis project Ga0208804, IMG submission 187658) | Estuarine microbial communities from the Columbia River estuary - metaG 1553A-3 (SPAdes) (version 2) | ecosystem: Environmental > Aquatic > Marine > Intertidal zone > Estuary | place: USA... | reverse complement strand
CCCTTCATCCGCAACCCCTCGTCGCGCACCAATTCGCCCAAACATTGCACCAACCAAGCCGCCGTTGATCCCGACCCAAGCCCGACTTTCATGCCAGATTTCACGTATTCAGTCGCCTTGCGCGCGGCAACAAATTTGGCTTTATCGATGGGGGATAGTTCACTTGGCACGGCAGCAGCTCCAATTTGTCGAGGTTAAACTGGGTTATAAGGCGGATCGCATTTTGGCGCGAGGGGAAACGCCAGAAAAATGCGCCTGTTTCCTTTCGGAAACGTCGCTTTTGCGCGGATGTTTCGCCAGCTTCTTGATATGACGGGATTATGACCAATCCATTAACCCTTTATTATGCGCCCGATAATGCCTCGCTTTGCGTGCGGCTGGCGCTTTTGGAAATAGGTCTGCCGTTTGACACGGTGTTGGTGGATCGCGCCGTTCAGGGCCAAAAGTCGCCTGACTATTTGGCGGTGAACCCGAATGGATTGATCCCCACTCTGGTGACGGAAGACGGCCCCATTTACGAGACCGGCGCGATTTTGCTGTGGCTGGCAGGGGATGGCTTTATGCCTGCCCCGCGTGGCGATGCGCTCAAATGGATGTTTTGGTTATCCAATACGCTGCACCCAACGTTACGCATGTGGTTTTATCCGCACGAATATATCGAAGAGGCGTCAGTGCATGCCTTGTCGCGGGCGACGCAAGGGCGATTGAGCGAGTATTTCGCGCATTTGGAGGCTCATGCAGGGTGGCTAGATGATCGCGCGCCCAGCGCTTTGGCCTACTATCTCGCCCCGATGATCCGATGGGCGGCATTATATGGTCCCGCGCAGGCGTGGTTCGATTTAGACAAATACCCGCATTTGCGCGAATTTGCGATTTGGTTTGAAAACCGCTCCGCCGCACATGAAGCAAGTCGTGCAGAGGGTTTAGGCCAAACGATTTTTTCTGCCCCCCAATATCCTAATCCTCCCGAAGGAAGTGCTCTCTGATGTTTCTATCCGTATTCGATATGTTCAAGGTTGGGATCGGCCCGTCGTCCTCCCATACCATTGGACCGATGGTGGCTGCCGCCAAATTCCTCGACCATTTGCGTGCTCAACCGTTTAAGGTAGCGGGGCTCAAGGCCTCGTTGCACGGATCATTGGCATTTACGGGTGTGGGCCATGCGACGGACCGCGCCGTGATCCTTGGGTTTGCTGGCTTTCGTGCCGACGATTACGATGCGGCCAAGGCCGATGCTGAGATGGTTCGTATCACTGCGGAAAATACCGTGAAGCCTGAGGGTTTGGGCGAGTTGCGTTTCAACCCGAAGGAAGATTTGCTGTTTGATTACGGCCCCGCGCTGAGCGGTCATGCGAACGGATTGATTTTGAAAGCCACAGACGCGCAGGGCGACGTGATTATTCAAGAGACCTACTTTTCCATTGGTGGTGGCTTTGTTTTGACGGCTGACGAGTTAGCCTCGGGCAAGGATACCTATGATGGCCCACCCGCCCCGTTTCCTTTTAGCTCGGCTGCCGAGATGCTTGCCATGGCGTCGCAATCGGGCAAGTCGATTGCCGAGATGAAGCGCGTGAATGAGCGGGCGTGCCAGCCGACAACGGACCTCGATAAGGGGCTAACCCGCATTTGGGAAGTGATGAATGCTTGCATCGATCGCGGCCTTGTCACCGATGGGATTTTGCCCGGTGGGTTGTTTGTGCGCCGCAGGGCCAAGGGAATTTATGATGCGCTCATGGCGGAGCGCGGCATTAACCTGACCGCACCACACACAATTAACGACTATATGTCGACCTATGCGATGGCGGTGAATGAAGAGAATGCGGCGGGCGGTCAGGTGGTGACTGCGCCGACGAATGGTGCGGCTGGCGTGGTGCCTGCGACGATCCGTTATTATTTGGACCACGTTCCGGGGGCCACGATTTCGAAGGTGCCCGATTTTCTGCTGACAGCTTCGGCTATTGGCGGTTTGATCAAGTTTAATGCCTCGATTTCGGGGGCCGAGTGTGGCTGTCAGGCCGAGGTTGGATCGGCTGCGGCGATGGCTGCAGGGGGTCTTGCTGCGGTTTTGGGCGGCACGCCTGAGCAGGTTGAGAATGCGGCCGAAATTGCGTTGGAGCATCATTTGGGCATGACCTGTGATCCCGTGCGCGGGTTGGTTCAGGTGCCTTGTATCGAGCGTAACGGTTTAGGTGCGATCAAAGCTGTGTCGGCGGCGTCTCTCGCGATGCGCGGCGATGGGGTGCATTTGGTGCCATTGGACGCCGCGATTGAGACGATGCGCCAGACGGGCGAGGATATGTCCGAAAAGTATAAAGAGACGGCGCTAGGCGGTTTGGCGGTGAATGTGCCGAACTGTTAGAGGCGTGATGGGTCGAGACCCATCCTACGGATGACCGCGTGCTGTAACACATGAAGACTAAGTAGGATGGGTTTTAACCCATCTTACCCGAAAGGTAAAAATGACACCGCAGAACGACCGCATCCTTCCCGGCATTGTGCTGATGGTTGGCTTTTGCATCACCGCACCCCTCATTGATGTGGCATCCAAGCTTGCCGCCCAGTCCCTGCCCGTCGGTCAGATCACAACCGCCCGCTTTATTGTGCAAGCCGCGATCATGGCGCCGCTATGTCTGATCTTGCACTATCCGTTGACCTTTCCGCGGGCCTACCTTTGGCAATTGGCCCAAAGGGCCTTCTTTCTGGTTGCCTCGACCTATTGCTTTGTGGCTGCGCTGCAAGTCATGCCGATTGCGGATGCGCTTGCAATTGTCTTTGTCGAGCCCTTCATTCTGCTGATCCTCGGCCGCTTCTTGTTTCAAGATGAGGTTGGGCCACGTCGCATCATGGCCTGCGTCGTCGGTTTTGCGGGGTCGCTCTTGGTGATCCAGCCAAGCCTTGTCGCCTTCGGGTTTATCGCCCTATACCCGCTTGGCACTGCGCTTTTCTTTGCCGCCTATATGCTAGTGACCCGATCACTGAGCCGGCGCATGCACCCGATCCCGATGCAGTTGCATACGGCCAGTGTTGCGGCGTTGATGTGTCTCCCCGTTATGCTGCTCGCGGATGGGAGTGGAGTTGTCACGCTCGACCCTGTGATGCCCGTAGGTCTCGATTGGATCTGGATGTGTGGTGTTGGTGTTGCCTCGTCTATCGCGCACCTCATGATGACTTACGCCCTGCGTATGGCACCGACGTCGACCCTCGCCCCACTACACTACTTAGAAATCGTCAGTGCCGTGGCTTTTGGCTATCTCGTGTTCTCGGACTTCCCCGATGCGCTCACTTGGGTCGGGATTGCGATTATTGTGGCCTCTGGCCTTTATATCATCTGGCGCGAGCGGATCACGGCCACCCCACCGATTGCGCCGCGCCCGAGTGTTCACTAGCCTGACCTGATGAATAGTGACCGCCCCTTCCTTGGCATCCTTTTGATGCTTGGCTTTTGCGTGCTAGCCCCTTTGGGGGATGCCATTGCAAAGCTGCTGGGTGGGCATGTGTCGCTGGGGCTTTTGATCTTTGTCCGCTTTGCGGTGCAGGCGGTGATTTTGGTGCCGATTGTGATCTGGTCAGGCAAAGGGCTGCGTCTGCCCAGCGGCATATTCAAGCTTACGCTCCTGCGCACGGTCATCCATATTACGGGGATCAGTCTGATGTTTAGCGCGTTGCGCTATCTGCCCCTCGCCGACGCGCTGGCGATTGCCTTTGTAATGCCGTTCATCATGCTTTTGCTCGGACACTATATACTGGGCGAAGAGGTTGGCCGCCAACGGATGGCCGCTTGTGCTGTAGGGTTTATTGGCACGATGCTTGTGATCCAGCCGAATTTTGCCGAAGTGGGCCTGCCTGCGTTGCTTCCTTTGGGTGTCGCCGTGGTCTTTGCTCTCTTCATGCTTGTGACCCGCAAGATCGCCAAGCAGATCGATCCAATCACCTTGCAGGCCATTAGTGGACTACAGGCGAGTGCTGTTTTGCTGCCTGCTTTGTTGATGTTCCACGACTACGCTGGGTTTGAAGTTGTGATGCCTGATGCCAAGACGCTGTGGCTTTTGGCGTTGCTGGGCATTCTCGGCACCGTCGCGCATTTGGCGATGACGGGAAGCCTGCGGTTCGCCCCGACATCTACCCTTGCGCCAATGCAGTATCTAGAGATCCCTTTTGGCACCATTATTGGCTGGCTGGTGTTCCGCGATCTGCCCAATGGGCTGGCTGCGGTTGGGATCTGCATTACTGTCGGCGCTGGGCTATATATTATTGTGCGCGAGAGACGGCTTTCGCGAGTGCCTGCGCCTGCCCCCGTGGAACTGTAACCACAACAGGTCCCATCGCGTGAATTTGCACGGTCTCCTCAGCCACCGCATTTGACGGGCTGGTAAAGTGCATCGGGTGCATGGCTTGATCGATGATTGGCCATTTGAGCCCCGTTGCATCCACACGCGCATCCGCGAGCGGCATAAGAGAGACGCGGGTGCCGATGGATAGGTGCAATAGAATGCCTTGTGCTGGAACAATCGCAGAGGCGTCATCGGCGCTAAGCAGAATGACAGGCGTCTCAGGGTGCCGCCCCATGACGTGCAAAACCGCAAGGGTATGATCAAGCCTGCCGCCCGCAAAGCCGAGCGCGTAAATCAGTGGGGCGGAGATATTTGTGAGGGCTTTCTCAAAATCCACGGTGTCTTGTTCAGGGATGTGGTGCAGCAGGTTTGCAAATGCGGTGCGTGCGGCGTCACTAATACTGTCGAGATCACCAATAACAGCGGATGGTATAATGCCGTGAGCCAATAAATGATCAGCCCCGCCATCAACTCCGATGAAAGTTGCCACTTCCTTTTGCAGAATGTTAAACTCTTCTGGTCCAAGGTCAGCACCACCGACCATAACAACTGGATCAATACTGTGAACAATCAATCAAACGTCCCTTCATTACCTGCCAAATGAGAAACATTCCTCAAAAGCGCCTTGAAATAATACCCAGTTTAACCCGCCATCGTGCCGGATTGCGAACCAATTGGTGGTAAACACACTCTTACTGGGTTTGGAAGAAAGCGAGCAAAAAGATGGTTGATCCGAGTAAGATTCTAACCGTTTCATACGGCACCTTCTCGTGCACACTTGAAGGTTTCGATGATTCCTTCGGCACGATGAAAGCAATTGCGGAGTATTTCCGCGATCTGGCAGCCGATGATCGGTATTTTGGAGCAGAGCCTCCGACCCCCGATGTCCACATGTTGGCAAAGATCGCCGAGCGTGAAATCACGCGACGTGTTGACGCCCGCACAACAGACGGTGGCATTGTGCTGCGCGCATCAGAGGCTGTTGCCCCAGCGATGCCGCCACAAGTAGAACGCCCTGATCCTGTGCTGGTGGCTGCCGCTGCTGTGGCGCCTCAGGTTGTTCCGACACCTAAGGACCACACATTAGACGATTTCCAGACAGCCCTATCAGACGCGACGGCGGATGATAGGGAGCCTGTTGCAGGGCCGGAGGTCGAGGATCATGTGTCCTCACCGCTCGTGGCCTCCGGTCAGGCAGCCTCCTCAAGGCTGACACCTGACGTTGTGGCACCTGCACTAACAGAAGCCCCAGCGCATCCTGACGCGGAAAGTGTCGCAGCCAAACTCCAGCGCATCCGCGCCGTAGTTGGCAAAGCCGCACCAAAGGTTGAAGAGGTTGATTTCGCTGAAGATTTGACGGAAGAAGCAGAGCCGCTTGTTGCTGAGTTGCCAGCCGAACTGGTTGCCGATGACGTTGATGACATCGATTTCGATCAGATGGGCTTTGAGGATGAAGACGACTCCTTTGAGGTAGCTGAAGAGGCCCCCGCCGCCGACGAAGAAGACGACCACTCAGGCGTTGAAATCACAACCGATAAGATTGCGGCCGCCCTTGCGATTGCTGATGGTGATGGTGATTATGTCGAAGATGACGATATCGACGAAATGTTGGCCGAACTGTCCCTAGGCGACGATCAATTGGCGGAAGATATTGCCGATGCGAGCGAAGCATATGACGACGCGGACGATCAGGACGACGACAGCGCTGAAATGCTGAGTAATCTGCAAGCTAAAGTTGCGCAAGCAGCGAAGGTTGAGGTCAATGTCGAACCAGAAGCCAAGCCTGAAATTCGTGCACAGGATGTTCGCATGCGCCGTGAAAAGGCGCAGCCCGAAGCCGAAGCTGTATCCGAATCGAAAGCCGACAAATTCGAGTTCACCTCTGAAGACGACACCTTTGACGATGCCGACTACGGCTTTGATGACGATGCGTTTGAGGATGAATTCGAAGACGAGGCAGAAGAAGACGTAGCTAATCTTGCATCACTTGATGGCGTCGAAGAGTTTGACGACATCGAGGGCAACAACGACACGACCCTTCCCGAAGACGAAGAGGCCGCATTGTTGGACGAGTTGGCCGAAGTCGAGCGCGATTTTGCACCTGCTGCGCCGCAAAAATCCCGCAAACCTTTGCCTGCGACAGATGACGCCACGATGTCGCATATCTTGGACCTGACAGATCAGGAGCTGAACGAGCCGGAAGGCAACCGTCGCCGCAATGCGATCGCCCAACTCAAAGCTGTAGTTGCAGCAACCGAGGCTGCGCGTCAACTTGGCGACAAAGGCGACAACGACCATGCTGCCGAAGACGCCTTCCGTGGTGACTTGAACGAGGCCATACGTCCGACCCGTCCGGCTGCTACCGAGGACGCGGCACGCCCTGCGCGCTCAAGCCGCCCTGAGGCACCTGCGACACGGACAGAGCGCCCACGCCCTGCCCCGTTGAAGCTGGTTGCGTCTCAGCGTGTTGATGCGGCAAAGGCCGCAGCGCCGGAAGCACCTGTGCAACCACGCCGCGTTGCTTCGGCAGCTCCTGAGGTGACACCGGCCACTGCCAGCAACTTTGCGGAATTTGCAGAGGAAATGGGTGCGTCTTCTTTGGCAGACCGTCTTGAGGCTGCGGCAGCTTATACGGCCTTTGTGGAAGGGTCCGAGGATTTCTCGCGCCCGCAAATCATGAAGAAAGTGCAGTCATCAACTGAGACAGAGATCAGCCGCGAAGATGGGCTGCGCTCTTTTGGGACGCTACTCCGTCAAGGGCGGATCAGCAAAGTGCGCAACGGTCGCTTCCAAGTCTCAGAAGAGACGCGGTTTCGCCCCGAAAGCAAAGTGGGTTAAGCCACAGTTATAAATGAAAAAAGGCGGGGTTGATCCCCGCCTTTTTTGTATCTGATGCCGCGCGTTTGGCATGCCAAAGATGTCGCCTGTGAGATGCAAGGCAACAGACCTTTGGATTACTCTTCTTCGCGGGGCGCGTCTGGGTCAGGTTGGCCGATACCAAGAAACACTTTCTTGAACGGCAACACCCAAGCGATCCCTAAAATCACATAGATCGCAAATTCAATCACCAAAGGCGCCCGCCCTGCCACGCTCATCACCGCCACGGCGAAGATGATGTAAATCGGCAGGAACACCACCAAAAGCAGCAGCGCATAGCGCCGCTTTTGTTTATAGCTCAGCGCCATCAGTCAGCAAACGGATCAGTGACGAGGATCGTATCTTCGCGCTCTGGCGAGGTCGACAATAATGCCACAGGGCAATCGATCAGCTCTTCGATGCGGCGCACGTATTTGATCGCCTGTGCCGGCAAATCAGCCCAAGAGCGCGCGCCCTCAGAGCTTTCGGACCAGCCTGGCATTTCTTCATAGATCGGTGTGCACCGCGCTTGGGCATCCGCCGCGATGGGCAGATAGTCCAGCTTTTGACCGTCTAATTCGTAGCCAACGCAGATTTTCAGGGTATCGAACCCGTCCAAAACGTCCAACTTTGTTAACGAAATACCTGTCACGCCGGATGTGGCGCAAGTTTGGCGCACAAGGGCCGCGTCGAACCAACCACAGCGGCGCTTGCGCCCTGTGACAGTCCCGAATTCATGGCCGCGCTCGCCAAGGCGTTGGCCGTCTGCATCGTCAAGCTCGGTTGGGAACGGGCCTTCGCCGACGCGTGTTGTGTAGGCTTTTACGATTCCTAAAACGTAGTCGATGGCCGTAGGCCCCATGCCGACACCCGTTGCCGCTTGGCCCGCGATCACATTGGATGAGGTCACGAATGGATATGTCCCAAAGTCGATATCAAGAAGAGCGCCTTGTGCACCCTCAAACAAAATCCGCTCGCCCTTTTTCTTACGCTCGTTGAGCACTTGCCAGACGGGCGCCGCGTATTGCAGGATTTCTGGTGCGATTTCCAAGAGTTGTGCGATGAGCGCGTCACGGTCGATGGCCTCGATGCCGAGACCTTTGCGCAATGGGTTGTGGTGCTGGAGGGCACGATCAACGCGCGCCTCAAGGGTTTTGCGATCAGCAAGGTCAGCCACGCGCACGGAACGGCGGCCGACTTTATCTTCATAGGCTGGCCCAATACCGCGGCCTGTGGTGCCGATTTTGGTCCCCTGCGAGGACGCCTCTTCGCGTGCACGGTCAAGCTCGCCGTGGATCGGCAAGATCAGCGGCGTATTTTCGGCAATCATCAAGGAGGCGGGCGAAATTTCGACGCCTTGGCTGCGAATGGCTGCAATTTCTTTGACGAGGTGCCAAGGGTCAAGAACAACACCGTTACCGATAACAGAGAGTTTGCCGCCGCGCACAACGCCAGAGGGCAGCGCGTTCAGCTTGTAAACCTTACCATCAATCACGAGAGTATGACCCGCGTTATGCCCACCTTGGAAACGCGCGATCACATCTGCACGCTCAGAGAGCCAATCTACGATCTTGCCTTTACCTTCGTCACCCCATTGGGCGCCTACGACGACGACGTTTGCCATAACTTACGGTCCTTTCAGATTCCCTTGACCGCTATATCCCTGTGTGCCCCGCGGTGGAACCGTAAAATGAGCCGACAAAGGACTGGACAGCGCCCCAAAGGAATTGCAATTGGGCCGAAACGAGCAAAACAAGGGTGATTTATGGGTTTTCTGATACGCTGGTTATTCGCCTTTGTCCTTTTGGCTGCGACCTATAACCCCACCCAATGGAACTTTGTGCGCTGGGCAATGGCCAATTATACCGACATGTTATCTGTCACAGTGCTCGTAGGGCTTGTACTTTTTGTAGGCTATATCATCTATTTGCGGGCCACTTTGCGCTCTATTGGCGTGTTTGGAATGATTTTGGTGATGGCAGTTGCGGGCACATTGATTTATGTTTTGTTCGATCAAGGCTCCATCAGTCTGGAAAACCCGACGGTAAACACATGGCTTGGCATCGAGATTTTGTCGATTGTTTTGGCGATTGGGCTGTCATGGTCGATTGTCCGTCGCAAGCTATCTGGCCAAGCTGATGTTGATGATGTGGACGAGTGACGCTTTATACTTGCGAGCAGCGCTTCAAAAACATAGATACCCCCCGAACCAGATTTAACCGATAGGCCACCCACTCCATGGAAAATGTAGTCCTCGTCATTCACCTGATCCTTGCACTTTCCCTGATTGGGATGGTGTTGATGCAGCGCT
>Ga0208804_1000218_pt1 | contig 10648 bp, 10 predicted proteins | sample Colrivmeta1553A3_FD_187658 | JGI IMG/M metagenome (GOLD analysis project Ga0208804, IMG submission 187658) | Estuarine microbial communities from the Columbia River estuary - metaG 1553A-3 (SPAdes) (version 2) | ecosystem: Environmental > Aquatic > Marine > Intertidal zone > Estuary | place... | reverse complement strand
TCATATAAGGAATCAACTACTGGTGTGATTTTGCATGAAGGAATTAACGAAGCAGGATCTGTTGCATCATTTACTGCCGTGGGCTCTTCTTACTCCACACACGATGAACCAATGATCCCTATTTATATCTTCTACTCAATGTTTGGTTTTCAGCGCACAGGAGATGCTTTCTGGGCTGCAGCAGATCAGTTGGTTCGCGGCTTTGTAATCGGAGCAACTGCTGGTCGCACCACACTTAATGGTGAAGGTTTACAGCACGAAGATGGCCATTCACCACTTCTTGCATCTACTAACCCAGCGGTAGTTTCTTATGACCCAGCCTTTGCATTTGAACTCGGACATATTGTTAAAGATGGTTTGCGACGTATGTATGGTGAGAACAGCGAAAACATTTATTACTACGTCACTGTTTATAACGAGCCATATGTTCACCCAGCTGAGCCTGAAAACCTTGATGTCGATGGTCTGCTTAAGGGAATTTATCTCTACTCCCCTGCGACTAAATCACGCAAAAAATCTGCACAGATCTTGGCATCAGGTGTTGGTGTGAACTGGGCTCTGAAAGCTCAGCAACTTCTTGCCGATGACTGGGGCGTTAAAGCATCTGTCTGGTCAGTTACATCATGGAATGAACTTCGCCGTGATGGACTTGAAACTGATCGTCACAATCTGCTTAATCCAAAAGATAAGCGACGTGCATACATTTCAAAGAAGTTAGATGGACATAAGGGTCCAGTTATTGCGGTCAGTGATTACATGCGCTCAGTGCAAGATCAAGTTGCGCCATGGGTTGATGCCCCGTTCTATTCACTTGGAACAGATGGCTTTGGATTATCAGACACACGTGGCGCCCTGCGCCGTCACTTCAAAGTAGATGCCGAATCGATCGCAGTTGCCGTGTTGCAACAGTTAAGTAATCAAGGTGACATCAGAGCAAACGTTGTTACTAAGGCGATGGAAAAGTATCGTATTGACGATATTTCAGCTGCTGATGCCGGCAATACCGAAGGTTCGGGTTGATTTCAAAAATTACAAGAAACAATCTCTCGCCCGCTTGCAACTATTTGGTTTAGACGCCCTTAAGGGCTTTTGCGAAAAAAGGAACAGTGAGTAAGAGAATTCCAGGAATCAATAGTCCAATTGTTAAAGAAGTCGCTTGAGCCGTCCATGCAACAACCCACTTTAAAATAAAGGCCAAAATAATATTTGCTACACCGATATGGCCAATAACCACGCTAGCAGGGTGTTTCGAGCGGGTATTAGCTGCAGCCATAAATGTTGGTCCAATGAACGAGCTTCCAAGACCAGCAAGTGAGAACCCAATGCAGATAACTAGAAATGCCATGTCTTGATTAGTTGCAAAGACCGATCTTGCTAAAAACAGACTCACGAGGAAAGAGACTCCAGCAAGCAGTGATGCATGAACTGCTAAACGCTCTAACGTGAATCGTGGCACTAAATAATGAACGGTGAATCTTCCAAAAATCATCCACATGGTGAAGAGAATGAATGGCAGCGTGTTAATGCCACTCTTAATTCCAATTTCTTCCTTTGTATAAATAGCAGCCCAGTCGCTCAAAGCGAACTCTAGAAAAATTGCACTAATAAGACCCAATGAAACCATTCGATCAAAAGAGAATCCCGAGAAGAGTTCTTTTAGCTTATAGTCAACTTCTGTGTCTTGATTAGCCTTTAGCAGCTCTGGCGCAAGAGATTTGATCACTACGGCCTGAATGAGGAATACAACTACAGTTAAAACTCCAATATGAAGGTGCAGTGACACCCGGTCAACGAGAAATCCCGATATCAAAGCAGTGATTAACGCACCAGCGCCCCATACTCCACTCATCTGAGTAATAATGAATTTTCCTGTGCGATCTTGGTAGTTAAAGCCCTGGGCATTGATTGAAATATGAAAGGCAGATATTGCTGCGCCAAATGCGATGTTTGCAAAGAAAAATATGAGAGATGAATCAACAGTAGTAAGAATAATCAACGTTGCCATAAGAAAGAAGGAGGCGGTATAAAGAACTCTCTTAACACCGATTCTGTGAACTACATGTCCAACAGTTAGCAGCGAAATGAGTGAACCTAAAGAGCCAGTGCTGATTAATGAACCAAAGCCACCATTAGTTAGCTTGAGCGCCTCTTTAACTTCTGGAAAGCGCGGAATCCAGGACATAATCCCTAGGCCAAATGTGAAGAAAAGAATTCTTAAGTAAACAAGCTCTTTTTTAGCCGTGATTGTTCTCATCTTAAAATAGGGCATTCGCTAAAGCACTACGGGCTGCAGTTAAGCGTGGATCTGCTGGGTCAACTAAGGCAAAGAGTGAAAGCAAATGTTCTTTGGCTTTATTGCGCTCATCTCCAGTACTGCCTTTAACTACATCTAAAAGACGAGTAAAAGCTGCTTCTACTCCCCCATTTACTATCTCCATGTCTGCCGCTCGTAGCTGCAGAGATAGATCTTGAGGATTATCTGTAGACTCTTTGATTACTGCATCTAGAACTAAACCATCGGTGCGAATAAGTAGTTGAGTTTGCGCAAGGCCTAGTTTGGCAAAAGAATCTGCTGGCTTTCTAGCTAGAAGTTTCTTATAAGCAATCTCGGCTGTGGGAAAGTCTCCAGCTTCAAGGGCTGTAACTGCTTCTTCCTCTTCAGGCTCAATTATTTCGACAGGTGCATCACCAACGCCTTGTTCTGCAGCTAGCGCCAAAACTTTATCTAAAACTAGGCGAATCTGTGCTTCTGGATACGGTTGTTCAAATAAAGGGACAATCTGTTCATTAATTAATGCAACTGCATAAGGAATCTTTTGTGTTTGTAGGGCCTTGGCAACTTGAGGCTGGGCATCAATATCAACATGCCCCAAACTCCATGAACCTTTATAGCTCGTTTCTAGTTGACCCATCACCGCTAACATCTCAACTGATTCAGCACTGCGCGCTGACCAGCAGAATAAAATAACAGCGCAGGTTTTAGAGAGAGGTAAAAACTCTGTAGTTAAGTTTTCGGCAGTGACAGCAATACCTGGTGTGGGTCCTGTAGGGACGCTCTTTGGCTTTCCTAATGAACTCAGATCAACAGCTTGCGCAAAATTAGGAGGATTGCTCACGTGGTAATCCTAGTGGGCGATGAGGTCAACGCCAGAATCACGCCGATTGGGCAAAATCTCTTGCACGTAATTATCAGCGGCAAACTCCAAGCCCACATCAGTTCCATTTTGCTCACTCAAATACCAGCGATTTTCAAGGATTTCATGGAACATCTGAGCTCGCTCCACACGGCCACGCAACTGCGCCGGTACTCGGTTAATTGTTGATTCAAAAACTTCTACAAACCACTTCTTGGCCATCTCAGTTACTGACATAGGAGTGTTTTCATGTCGGGCACGATAGCGATCAAAAGATGCAAGTAAGCGCTTAGCTTGTAGCTCTTCAGTTTCAATTCCCATTAATTCACGCAGGCGTTGTGTGTGGTAACCAGCGGCAACTAGACGCGGTTGGAAAGATAAAAGTTGTGAATCTCCATCCATAGTAATTGAAACCTCTTCAACAGCAAAACCTAAATCATGTAACTGGCGCATAGCGCTCTCAACAGCATGTCGATCTTTAGGATCAAGAAGTTGGCGCTCTTTAAGAGCTGCCCAAATTCTGCGATAGCGACGGATAACAGCCTCAGCAGCACGCACTGGGTCCATACCTGGATAGAGAACTCCAGATAAACGCAGATCTTCTAATTCGGCGGCAACGTTAAACATTGCAATATCTAAATCATGTTCTCTCTGGCCATCGCTTAAGGATTTCTGAAACTCACCAGTTTCAGCATCAACAAGATAGGCAGCAAAGCCTTCGGCATCACGGCGAAATAAAGTATTTGAAAGTGAGCAATCGCCCCACCAAAAACCCAAAAGGTGTAATCGAACTAAAAGGAGTGAGAGAGCATTTGCCATCGTATTAATATCATGGGCAGTTACTGAGCCTGATAGGAGAACTCGATAGGGCAATGAATACGGCAAGAAACGTGTAACCATCGCGCATGGAAGTTCTTCACCTTGTGCATTGGTGCGGCCCTCAACAACTGCGATTTGTTCAACGCAAGGGGCTTTCAATGATGTTAACTCCCTTAAGACTTTGTACTCTCGGTTGGCAAACTCTGAGACAGTTTCTTTTACGGCATAGACTGGTGCATCTGCATCGGCGGTTGCGCGAACTAAGCGGACAACGTGGCGGGAAATACCTCGTTTTTCTGCCAACGCTGGATCCTCGGGCCACTCTTCTAAACTCTGGTGCCACGGCAGGCCGGTAACAGCAGCGATCTCCACGCCTAATCCTGTTATCCGAAGGGACATAGGGCTCATTCTTGCCTAAAAATGTGACGGGAGGATGAACACCACGTCTCATACAAGTGAGAAAACTATCTTTACAATGCATCTATGGCAATCAAAGAGCGAATTAAGAAGGTCACTAAGCGTGCGGCTAAGGCTGCTCCAACCCCAGCTGACTACGGAATTGCTGGTGTTCCCATTAATAGGTCTCATCCGTATTACTTTGGTTTTGTTGCAACGCTAGGTGCATTGACAGCAATTGTCTTAATGCGCGCACTTGCCAGCGTCTCGCAGATATTTATTTTGATCCTAATTGCACTTTTCTTGGCAACAGGTCTTAATCCCGCCGTTGAAGCCCTTCGCCGTCGCAATATGTCGCGCACCACCGCAGTGACAATTATCTTTACTTCGGTTATTGCATTTGTAATATTTTTTGCACTTGTGGTGGTTCCACCAGTGATTTCGCAGGGAACCCAACTAATCAATAAGGCCCCTACTCTTTTAGCAGAATTAACAAATAATGCGACCATTAATAAGCTCAATGATCAATATGGGATTATCGATACGCTGCAAGCTAGATTGAAATCAGTCACTTCTGATGGAACGCTATTGATTTCAGCATTTGGCGGCGTTGTTGGTGTTGGCAAATCTGTTCTTTCGGGATTCTTCACATTCCTTACAATCTTGGTTCTGACTCTTTACTTCATCACTTCACTGCCGCAGGCTGTTAACCTCGGACTTTCTCTTGTCCCTGCAAGTCGTCGTGAACGTGTAGGCCGCCTTACAAATGCAATCATTGCTCGGGTTGGCTCCTTCGTTGGTAGTCAAATAGTTATTGCAGCTATGGCTTCAGTCTTTGTTTTCACTCTTTCAATCGTGCTGGGGCTCCCTTCACCAATAGCAATTGGCATGATCGTCTTTGTCTGTGGATTGATTCCATTAATTGGACATTTCTTAGGTTCTGGAATCGTCACGATAATCGCCTTAACCCAATCAATTGCGATCGGTGTTATTGCTTTAGTTGCTTACGTGGTTTATGTCCAAGTTGAAAACTATGTTGTTACACCGCGCATCATGAAAAGAACTCTGGCTGTTCCTGGCGCGGTAACTATTATCTCTGCCCTCATTGGCTCTTCACTTTTGGGGTTAGTGGGCGGATTACTTGCTGTGCCAGTGGCTGCTTCGATTATTTTGATTTTAGACGAGGTTGTTATTCCTCGTGCCGATAACTCTTAATACTCAAGAGGTAGAGCTTGTGTATCACCAGTAACAATGGTGTTTATCTCAGATAGCACGCGATGAACTGATGGTTCCCCTACCCACAGATGCTTTGCATCTTCGACGGCAATAATCTTTAACTTAGGCACGATAGCAAAACGTGCTCGTGCTGCATCTGGTTTCAAATAATCATCATGCTCGGGCACAAGGGCAGTTATTGGCCTTGGATCACTATTCCAATACAAGAGCTCTTCATCAGTTGTAGTGCGAAGCGGTGGGCTTAGAAGAATGAGACCTTTATGGCGTGGATCTTTGGCATGGCGCAGAGCTAGATCTGTTCCAAATGACCAGCCCACAATCCAAAGGTTCTCTAACTTTAAGACATCAAAGCAATAATTAATCATTGCTTGAACATCTAAACCTTCAGCCCCGCCATTATCAAATTCACCAGTGCTTGTGCCGGCCTCTGATGTTGTTCCTCGGGTATTAAAGCGAACAACGTTTATTCCAGCCATAGCTGGGAGTCGGTTAGCTGCTTTTTTATACACATGACTATCCATCATGCCCCCTGCAGTTGGCAGCGGATGCAGAGTTAAAATCGCTCCTTTTGATTGACCTAAGGGTGATGAGACCTCTGCGATTAAATCAACACCATCACTTGTTAGGAGATGAAAAGGTGTGCGAAGGGCCGGCAACTCAGTACTGGGTCTGATTATCTCGGCCATACTTCAAATCTTATCTTCACCCCACTAGGCTTCCAACCATGGCTACTAAGCGCATTCCTTCATTTAACTCTCATAATCCTGCAACCGGTGAGGTAGCTGGAGCGTATCCAATAATGAATGCCAAACAAGTAAATGAAATTGTTGGACATGCACGCAATGCCTCAGTGCAGTGGCAAAAACTTGGCTTTGCCGGACGAAAGAAAGTACTACTTGCTTGGTCCACACTGATTATTAAGCGTATTGATCAAATTGCAGCGTTGGTTTCACTTGAAACTGGAAAACCTGTGGGAGATGCAAAGTTGGAAGTAAGTATTGCCGTGGGCCATATTGGCTGGGCAGCACGTCATGCAGAAGAGATTATGCGCACTGCGCATCGTGCACCAGGATTACTTTTATCTAATATGTCTGCGACCGTGCAACGCTCCCCTCTTGGAGTTGTTGGCGTTATTGGCCCATGGAACTACCCGATCTTCACACCAGTAGGTTCTATTGTTTACGCGCTTGCTGCTGGAAATACAGTTGTCTTTAAGCCCAGTGAATACACACCAGGTGTTGGAATGTGGTTAGAAGAGAGCTTTAATGAAGTAGCACCCTTTGCCGATGTCCTAACAACTATTACTGGACTGGGTGAAACAGGTGGAGCGCTATGCACAAGTGGCGTTGATAAAATCTCATTCACTGGATCAACTAGAACTGCAAAAATTGTTGCTGCTCAATGTGCCACAACAATGACTCCTGTTGTCTTGGAGTGTGGTGGTAAGGATCCAGTCATTGTGGCTGCAGATGCCAATCTTGAACGGGCAGTAGATGCAACTATCTGGTCAGCTATGGCCAATGCTGGGCAATCATGCATAGGCGCAGAGCGTGTGTATGTTGATGAAAGAGTGGCCGATAAGTTCACAGAACTTGCAGTAGAACTAGCTAAGACGATTCATGCCGGTGCGCCAGGTGATGGAAAATATGGACCTGCAACTATGCCTTCTCAGATTAAAGTAATTCAGTCCCACATTAAGGTTGCCATTAAAGATGGTGGAAGTTGTGCTTATGGTGGTCCAGAGTCAGTCAAGCCTCCATTTGTTCAACCAGTAATTTTGCTTGATGTGCCAGAGGATTCTGCAGCAATGCGTGAAGAAACTTTTGGGCCAATCATTATTATCAATCGCGTTAAAACTATGCGTGAGGCTATTGATCTCGCTAATGCCTCTAGTTATGGATTAGGTGCAAATGTCTGGTCTAAGCGCCAAGGCAAGCGAATTGCTTCAGAGTTGGCGTGTGGAATGGTTGCTATTAACTCAACATTTTCATTTGCAGCAGTTGCTTCAGTGCCATTTGGTGGCGTGAAAGATAGTGGTTATGGACGCGTGCATGGGCCAGAAGGCTTATTGGAATACACCTATCCCCGCACCGTTGTCCGCACTCGCTTTAATGTGCCGTTGAATCTTTTGAGCTTTAAGCGCAAAGTGAAAGAAGAAAACTTAGTTATTACTTTAACTCGCTGGTTAAAGGGACGCTTCGGTTAAAAGCGCGGTGCGTTACGAGTTCTTTCAGTATTAGGACGTCGCTTATCTTTCTTTGCCCAGCAAGCGTTATGCCAATGACGTCTACTTTCTTCATCTTCTTCTAACCAAGCAACTGTGTGTGGTGTGGCCATGGGAATTACCTGATCGCAACCTGGACAGCGATATGGTTTATTAGAACTAGATCCAGTTAACTTGCGAACTATGTACATTCCTTCATGATGCTCCTCAATAGTTTGACTTGAGGTAGAAATGTCGCGTTCATCACTTTTAGGCCGCTTGTTCTTGGGATAGTTTCTGCGCGGGCTCATAGCTCTATTTTCTCACATCAGATGCAGTAGTAGTATCTGAACGTGAATGTAATCGAGGTCAAAGGTCTCAAAAAGAGCTACGGCCAGGTGCACGCAGTGCGTGGAGTTGATTTATCAATTCCGGCCGGCGAAATCTTTGCTCTGCTTGGCCCTAATGGTGCGGGCAAAACCACCACCGTTGAAATCCTAGAAGGATTTAGAAGCCGTGATGCTGGCCAGATTTCTATCTTAGGTTTTGATCCCCAAACTCAAGGCCATGCTGCCCGCCAATGGCGTGATCGCATTGGAATTGTTTTGCAATCTGCAGCCGATGCTGGTGACTTAACTGTTATTGAAACCGTTGAGCATTTCCGTGGCTATTACTCCAAGCCAAGAAATACCGATGAAGTAATTGCAGCGGTAGGTCTAGAAAATAAAACTGGAGCACTTATTCGCAATCTCTCTGGCGGCCAGCGTCGTCGTTTAGATGTTGCCTTGGGAATCATTGGCAGTCCTGAACTTCTCTTCCTTGATGAACCAACTACAGGCTTTGATCCTGAGGCACGTCGAGCATTTTGGGCCCTTATTGAGCAGCTGCGCGGAGATGGAACAACCATCTTGCTCACGACACATTATTTAGATGAAGCTGAAGCCTTAGCCGATCGTGTGGCAGTAATTAATAATGGATTAATCGTTGAAGTATCCACGCCAGCAGAACTTGGTGGCCGCGCTACTTCTAAGGCCCTTGTCTCGTGGCGTGATGGCAGCCAAGTAAAAACTGAAGAAAGTGATAACCCAACTTCAGTTGTTGCGCGCCTGACTTCACACTTTGGTGGAGAAATTCCAGAGCTCTCTGTCACAAGACCTTCTCTAGAAGACATCTACTTAAAGATGATTGGGGGCGTTCATGAACAAGATTCCTAGCGCTCTTAACTTAGGAATCCGCCGTGGTGGACTTGAGATTAGACAGTTTGCTCGCCAACGTGAATCAGTAGTCTTCACTCTTTTGTTCCCAGTTATTTTGTTGGCAATTTTTGGCTCAGTCTTTAAGGACACTATTGCTCCTGGTGTGACTTTTTCACAGTATTTTGTGGCAGGAATGATTGCTTCTGGTCTTGTTAATACTGGTTTTCAGGCATTAGCAATCACAATCCCTATGGAGCGCGATGTAGGTGGATTAAAGCGCTTGCGTGGAACACCAATGCCAGCCTCTAGTTATTTCATTGGCAAAGCAATCTTGATTGCCGTGAGCATGATTATCCAAATCGTACTTCTTTTTGGATTCGGTCTACTATTTTTTGGTGTTGAAATGCCAACAGAGCTCAGTAAGTGGCTCACTTTCACATGGCTTGTCCTACTCGGAAGTGCTTGTTCAACTGCACTCGGAATCGCTTTTTCAATCGTGCCAAAGAGTGGCCGCGGAGCATCAGCAGTTGTCTCACCCATAGTTATCATTTTGCAGTTCTTTAGTGGCGTCTTCTTTGTTTTCACTCAACTTCCAACATGGATGCAGCAACTTGCTGCGATATTTCCTTTGAAGTGGTTAACACAAGGTATGCGTTCAGTATTTTTACCAGATTCATTTGCTACCCAAGAAGTAGCAAAGTCCTGGGAAACTGGTCGTACATTCCTCATCCTTGTTCTCTGGCTTGTTATTGGCATCTTTTTCTCAGTCCGTAAATTTAAGTGGGATCGCGATTAAGCGCGCATTAGGCATAGTCATTGCGCTATTGCTGGTGTTAACTGCATTGCCAACAAATGCCGCCACCTCTAAAGCTACGCCTACGCCAACGGCCAAAACCACAGCTAAACCCTCAGCTAAACCAACGGTCTCACCAAAAGCCACTATAAAAGCAACTGCAAAAGCAACAAAGAAAGCTGTTGTTAAGAAGAAGCCTCGCAAAAAAGTCACTATTACACCTTCACCGAAAGCAAGCTGGCCACCCAAGGGATTTAAAGCAAGTGGTGAAGTCTTTGCAAAGATTCCAAATGCAAAAGAGCTAGTTGGAACAGCATCAAATAGCAAGATTTTGACCGCACAGTTAGCCCAAAAAGTGGATGGTGTTGCAATCTGTGAAAAATATTCATGTGGAGCGGTGCAGGTAGCATCCCTTAATGGCTGCACATGGTGGGAAGTTACTGGAAAGCTAGTTGGCGAAACCTCTGTTACTGATAAAACTTTGAAAACTTTTGGAAGTATTCGCACCCTTGTTGGCCCAACAACTAATAAACAGATAACAACAATCCTGCTTATTAGCCAGGAGCCCCTTGAATTAAGACATGTTGTTACCAATATTTCAGCAATCTGCCATCATGATCCAACTGATGAAAAGATTCCAAGCACAACGTATAAAACTGCAACAAACTAGCGATTAGCCCCTGGAACCCAGAGTTGATCGCCAATCTCCTTATTTGCATAACGTGCTAAAACAAAGAGTAGGTCTGAACAACGGTTGAGGTATTTAGCAGTTAATGGATTTACTCCCCCGCCAAATGCGTGAATAGCTGCCCATGTGCGGCGCTCTGCACGACGAACTACTGTGCGGGCAACGTGAAGGTGGGCTGCTGCT
>Ga0208804_1000192_pt1 | contig 11459 bp, 9 predicted proteins | sample Colrivmeta1553A3_FD_187658 | JGI IMG/M metagenome (GOLD analysis project Ga0208804, IMG submission 187658) | Estuarine microbial communities from the Columbia River estuary - metaG 1553A-3 (SPAdes) (version 2) | ecosystem: Environmental > Aquatic > Marine > Intertidal zone > Estuary | place: USA... | reverse complement strand
CCAACGACGCACAGGCCAAGACCCAAGCGTTTCAAAATGCCATGAAAACAGCCGCAGCTTTAGTGACGGCCAAGAAATACGACGAAGCAGAGAACAAATACAAAGAGGCCCAACAAATCAAGCCTACCGAAAAAGAAACCGTCAATGTCCAATTAGCGGCACTCAAAGACCTCAAGTTCGATATTCAAAACGAAGCTGAACTCAAAAAAACGATGAAGTTGGCCAATGATCAATTTGTTCAAAAGAAATACGATCTCGCGCTGGAGACCTACAAAAAAGCAGATCAGCAAATTGCACTCTTTCACAAGCAAACCCTGATCGATACCTATTCAAAAGAATTGCAGGCGGGCATGAAACGCGTTACCGAGGGGATCAACTCGATGTCTCAGGTGTATCAAAATCAGTTGGCCAAAGCCAATGAAAATTTCAATAAAGGGCCGCAATTTTACGGTACTGCCAAATCTATTCTGAACTCTGATCCGATGAAAAGCCGTCAAAACGAGCCTGAAGTCATTGCCTTAAAGGAAAAGATCACCATCATGGAGACTTACTACAAGGACCGTAAAGAGGCTTACTTGTTGGTCAAAGCAAAAGACAACGCAGCTGCTTTCAAAGCGCTAGAAAAAGTTCATACAGTGGGGCAGGCTCAACAACAACACTTGAAGCCAACCGAACTACCAGCGCTTCAAAAAAGCATCGATTCGCTCCGCGAGATCTTGAAGCCCGTTCAGGTAGCTAAGGTGAGGCCCGACGTTCCGGTTGAACCTGCGGGCATCCGACTCGCAGCGCCTGGCGAGGCGGTGAGTGGCGAAAACTCAATGGTTTTCAACGACCTACAAATCAACCGAGAGACCAAGCAAGAGCAACCTTACCGCACCCAACAACAGATCAGAACAGAGGTGGAGTACCAGAATTATTTTTCACAACAAAATGCCCAAATCGGTTCCTTTGAAACCATGTCTCAACTGGAAATGACACGTTCTCAACGCGATTTAGCAACACGTCAAAGCAACACCACCCAAAATACTTTGCAAGCCGATAAGGCCCAACAAACACAAGAACACGAGGTTGCTGTTCAAAACCGAGAAGCAAGTGCTGCGGTTCGTCAGCAAGAAAACAGCGACAACCTCAACGCCTGGAAAGACGCCAAAGATCACCAAGATCAAACCACAGCCAAAGCCGCAGATAGTCGTCAAGAATACGAACTCAAACGACTCAATGAGTTTCAGAATGGTCTAGAGCTTCAGGCCCAAAAAGAGCCAGCGAAAGCCGAGCAAAACATGAATGAACTCAATGCGCGAGCGCAAGACGTTGCCTATACCAAACAACAAGAGCTAGAAGTGGCTACGGTTGGCGGCCAAGCACAATACGAGAAAATTCAGCAAACCGCAGCTTCTACTGTACAACTCAAAACGACCCCCAACTATTTGCGCGATGAAAACGGCGTGTTGTTTCCTGTGAACACCATGACCGAAAAGACGTATCAAATCAAGAACAAAGAAGGGTTTGTTACCAAAGTAATTATTCGAAGAGTTGTCGTGGACCCCAACGGATACGGCGTGGTTTATGAGCAAACAACCGATGAAAATGGCAAAACTTATTTTACAAGAGACGGACAGGTAAGCACAGAATATGTATGGTTCAATGATTCTACCGGTGCCAACGTTTTGAAAAAATAAGAAGAATGCAAGTACATTTTATTGCCATTGGCGGCAGCGCGATGCACAATCTCGCTATAGCGCTTTCTAGAAAAGGAATGGAGGTAACGGGGTCAGATGACGAAATCTTTGAACCTTCCCTTACCCGCTTAAAAAAGCAGGAAATTTTACCGCTCGAACTCGGTTGGGATGCTGCACGCATTCATAAAGGCCTCACCGCAGTTATACTTGGTATGCACGCCAGAGCCGATAATCCTGAACTCTTGGCAGCCAAAGAAATGGGTCTTCCAATCTATAGTTATCCGGAATACCTCTACGAGCAAAGCAAAGACAAAATCCGTGTCGTCATTGGCGGAAGCCATGGCAAAACCACCATTACTTCCATGTTGCTACATGCGGTAGCTAAAATCGGTCTAGATGTAGATTACATGGTTGGTGCACAGCTAGAGGGCTATGATTGCATGGTCAAACTCACGCAAGAAGCCAAGTATATGATTTTGGAAGGGGATGAATACCTGAGCTCACCCATAGACCGCCGTCCTAAATTTCATTTGTACAGACCACATATTGCTTTGCTTTCAGGCATTGCCTGGGATCACATCAACGTGTTTCCGACTTTTGAAAATTATGTCTCCCAATTTGAAACATTTGTTTCACTCATTGAACCTAACGGGTCTTTGGTTTATAATCAAGAAGATTTAGAAATTCAGCGACTTGCTGAAAACGCTACAACGATTTCCTTGCTTCCTTATCTGACGCCAATTTTTGAACCGAAAGCAAACGGTACCTTACTCACTTTTGACGGACAACAATATCAATTGCAAGTTTTTGGTGCACACAACCTCCAAAATCTAATGGGCGCCATGTATGTGGCTACGCAAATGGGCATCAACGCCGCTTCCTTCTTAAATGCAATGTCCGATTTTACAGGTGCGGGTAAGCGTTTGCAGAAAGTGGTTTCAGAGGGTAGTTTCGTGCTTTACAAAGATTTTGCGCATTCACCGTCTAAACTCAAAGCAACAACTGCAGCTGTCAAAAAACAATATCCCGACCGAGAAGTCATTGCCTGTATGGAGCTCCACACTTTTAGTTCTTTGCAAAAGGCTTTTTTACCGCAATATAATGGTGCAATGGATGCCGCCGACCACGCGCTCGTTTATTTCAGTCCTGAAGTTGTCGCGCACAAAAAATTACCAGCACTCGATCCAGAAGAAGTGAAAGCAGGTTTTGGCGGAGGCGTTCAGATTTGTACGCAAACCCAAGATGTATTGGCTTTTATTGAAGCGCAAGATTGGCACCATAAAGTGCTGCTCATGATGTCTAGTGGTAACTTTGATGGAATTGACTACGACGCACTCGGGCAAAAGCTGTGCGCGTCTTTAAATGCCTAAAAGCTAGTCTCTAAAAACAACCCTACGGTAAATAACCGCAATGAGCAGGCTATTGAGTGTTCCGTAAACCAAAAGGGCCAATAAACTGACGCTCAAAGTAAATTGTGGGTCGTACATCATGGCGGTATTTTGACGCGCCATGGCTACTATTTCTGCATCGCTTTTGTTTTCTAGCGCGCTGTTGCCTTTGCGAATTGCAGCAATCTCTGCTGGGCTATCCATTTTGCGTTCATACGCAGCTCTTTTGTTTGCATTGAACTCTGGATAGATGTCTTTGTAATAAAAAAACAAAAAGAAACTCACTAAAAGGGTGTAGGGAAGGCCTACGGTGAGGCCAGCTTTGATGTCGGTTAGGATGTTACTCTCTTCGGTGTTGGTTCTTTTTTTGCGGTACATGAACAACGCGATTGCGCTGGTCAAGAAAGCCATATTGAGCAAGACGAATATTTGGATTTCATCTAGGCGCCAATTGAGCCAAAAAGCAAGCATTTTGAGCGCAATCCAAAGACCGCTAAAAACCAAGCCGTAAAGCCAACCTTTTTTCATTAGCTATTCATTGAAACTAAAAACTCTTCGTTAGAGAGTGTGTTTTCCATATGTGATTTCATGAATTCCATGGCTTCAACGGGGTTCATGTCTGCAATAAACTTGCGCAGGAGCCAAACGCGTTGTAAGACGTCTTTACCGACAAGTAAGTCTTCGCGACGTGTACCGGATGCCGTAATGTCAATGGCAGGGTAGATGCGTCGGTTAGAAATTTTACGGTCGAGTTGGAGTTCCATGTTGCCGGTACCTTTGAACTCTTCAAAGATGACTTCGTCCATTTTAGAACCTGTTTCGGTAAGTGCAGTGGCGAGAATAGAGAGAGAACCTCCGTTTTCGATTTTGCGCGCTGAGCCAAAGAATCTTTTTGGTTTGTGCAAGGCATTGGCATCGACACCACCAGAAAGCACCTTGCCTGAAGCAGGCGAAACGGTGTTGTAGGCACGGGCCAAACGCGTAATGGAATCGAGTAAGATACAGACGTCGTGTCCGCATTCTACCATGCGTTTTGCTTTTTCGAGCACCATGTTGGCCACTTTTACATGGCGATCTGCTGGTTCGTCAAAAGTAGAGGCAATGACTTCTGCTTTGACAGAACGCGCCATGTCGGTCACCTCTTCTGGGCGCTCGTCAATGAGCAATACAATCAGATAGGTTTCAGGGTGATTGGCGGCAATAGCATTGGCTACATCTTTGAGTAGCATGGTTTTACCCGTCTTTGGTTGAGCGACAATCATGCCGCGCTGTCCTTTACCGATAGGCGCAAAAAGATCCATGACTCTTGTGGAGAGTGTTTCTTGGGCGTGACCGGTCAGTTTGAACTTTTCTGACGGGAAAAGCGGTGTAAGGTATTGAAAAGGAACGCGGTCTCGGATATATGAGGGGTCGCGGCCGTTGATAGATTCTACTTTGACGAGCGGAAAGAATTTTTCACCTTCTCTTGGTGGGCGAATGGTGCCCTTAACGGTATCTCCGGTTTTTAGACCAAAGAGTTTGATTTGATTTTGAGAAACATAGATGTCGTCTGGTGAGGGCAAATAGTTGTAGTCTGAGGAACGCAAGAAACCGTAGCCATCTTGAATTACTTCCAAAACACCCTCTGCAGAAACGATGCCAACGAGGTCAAAGTTTTCCTCTTTGAGCGCTTCTTCTTGGTTTTCGTTTGGCTGACGCTGCTGGCGTTGATTTGGATTTTGGTTTTGGTTCGGATTGCGATTCTCAAAACGTTGGCCTTGTTGTTGATTTTGGTGCTGATGTTGTGGCTTTCGCTGTTGAATTTGCCCTTCTCGTTTTTCTTCTTTGAGAACTGGCGTATCCAAAACTGGAGCAACTTCTTCAACAGCGGGTGTTTCATCGTTGACGACAATTCTGGGTTTACGACCACGTTTGCGCACTTCAGGTTGAGCATCTGCTGTTGCAACAGGCGCTGCTTCAGTTACGGATGCTGCTTTTTCAACCGGCGCTGGGCTGTTTTTACCAGTAATTGCGGTAATGAGTTCGTTTTTTTTGAGACTGCCGGCGTCTATGCCAAGGCTTTGTGCAATGACACGTAGGTCCGAGATTTTTTTACTCTCTAAGGTCTTTAAATCCATCAATGGTAAGTTATAAGCTGAATTTGGAGCTGGCCCTGAAATGGGCGATTGGAAATTCGATGCAAGTTTAAGTAAAAAAACGCGAAAAAGAATGCGATTTGCTAAAAACTATGTTTTGCGTTTTTGTTTTTTGGCAGCAGGAAACAATATGTTGTTCAAAATGAGGCGGTAACCCGGTGAGTTAGGGTGTAAGTTGAGGTCGGTTGGTGGGTCGCCAACGAGGTGTTGGTAGTCTTCGGGGTCATGACCTCCGTAGAAAGTCCAGGTACCTTGGCCAAATTCGCCATGCACATATTTGGCGGTGTTGGCCGCTTTGTTTTCGCCCAAGATAAGCACGTTAGACTTGATGAATTCTTTGTGAAAGTCGGTCGTTTGTCCCATAAAGCCATTGATGACGTCTACGTGACACTGTGTGAGCATGGTGGGGACGACATCCCATTTGGCGGAGAAATCAAAGAGTGTAAATTGGTCGGTTTTTTCGGTGATTTGGCGTTGGGTGCGCAGATCTGTGCCGTCGATGTCGCTGTATTCGTACACCATTGGGTCTTTGATGATGTGAAAATCTTCAAAAGCAAAGGTTTGGCCGAAGTCGAGTTTACTTTGTGCGCTGGGATCGGAGGGTGTGCCGTCAAAGATAGCTTCTTGGATGTCTACGTTTTGAGCAGCCAACGCAATATCAAAAGAATCGGTGCCGGAACACATGGTAAACAAAAAGCCACCACCAATGACGAAATTTCGGATGTTCAAAGCGACCGCGCGTTTGAGTGCCGCCGTAGAGGCAAAGCCTAATTTGGCGGCAGCTGCTTCTGAACGTTGAACTTCTTGCTGATACCAACTTTGCATGCGTGCCGAGCTATAGAATTTACCGTATTGCCCGGTGAAGTCTTCGTGGTGAAGGTGCAGCCAGTCGTATTTAGGTAGAATGCCATTGACAATTGCGGAGTCGTAGATTTTGTCGTATTTGATTTCGGCGTAGGTCAGCACCAGTGTAACGGCGTCGTCCCAGGGAAGTTTGTTGGGGGGTGTATAGACGGCTATTTTGGGCGCTTTTTCGAGCTGCACAACTTCCATGTTCACCTCGGGGTCGGCGATTTCACTTTTGATTTTGTTGACCTGACCATCGGCCAAAATTTGGTAGCTGATATTGCGTAGTAATAATTCTTCTTCAATGCGCTGCAGGTGCGGAATCAGAAAGCTACCACCTCTGTAATTGAGCAGCCACTCAATGGTGATTTGATTTTCGAGGGTCCAGTAGGCCAAGCCGTAGGCTTTTAGGTGGTCGCGTTGGGAGTCGTCCATTGGCACTAGGATTTGACTAGACCAACTTTGAAAACTTATACTCAACGCAAAAAATACAAATAGAAGGCTAGAACGGATCTTCATCGGCGTTGTCTTTGCTGAAAATGTCTTCGCTGCTTTCGTCCATCTTGCTTTTGATGGTGTAGGTCGAGAATTCTTGGTTAAATTGATTGAGTCCAGCATTTGTGGTGCCAGGTAGATCTAGTGCTTCTACTTCATCGAGGTTTTCAAAACGTGCAAATTCAGGAACAAAACGCAGCCTTACATTTTTGAGGGCGCCATTTCGGTGCTTGGCAATGATGATCTCGCCCATACCTAAAGTAGAATTTCCGTCGGCATCTTGGGTGAGGTCGTAGTATTCGGGCCGGTAAATAAAGGAAACGATATCGGCATCTTGCTCAATGGCTCCGGATTCACGTAAGTCGGACAGCATTGGTCGTTTGTCTCCGCCTCTGGTTTCTACTGAACGACTCAACTGAGAAAGTGCAATAATAGGAACGTTCAACTCTTTGGCGATTTCTTTGATGGAACGCGAAATGGTTGAGATTTCTTGCTCGCGGTTACCGCCACTTTTTGAATCTTTGGCACTCATCAATTGAAGGTAGTCAATGATGATGAGGTCGATGTTGTGTTGGGCTTTTAAACGGCGACACTTCGCTCGGAAGTCAAAAATATTGATACCTGGGGTGTCGTCTATGAAAATAGGTGCTTCGGCAAGTTTGCCAATGCGGCTGTGGAGTTGTTGGAATTCGTGTTCCTTGAGGTCGCCTTTGCGTAGTTTTTCAGCAGAAAGCCTAGATTCACTCGCAATAAGACGCTTCACCAGCTGCACCGAGGACATCTCGAGCGAGAAGACCGCAACGCCTCTGCCGTAATCTACGGCGGTATTGCGCGCCATGGAAAGTACAAATGCCGTTTTACCCATACCAGGGCGAGCGGCAAGTACAATCATGTCTGAGCGCTGCCAACCCGACGTTACTTTGTCGAGGTCGTGGAAGCCGGTAGGGATACCCGAAACACCATCGGTGTTTTTGGAAGCGAGTTCGATCTCGTGGATGGCTTCTTGTACAATATATGACATCGAGCCCACTTGCTTCGACATGTTGTTTTCTGCAATACTGAAGAGGTCTGATTCGGCGTCGTTGAGCAGGTCAAAGACGTCGCGGGTGTCGTCGTAGGCATCGCGGATGATCTTCGAACTCACGTTAATAAGTTCTCTTTTGATGAATTTTTCGGCTAGAATGCGTGCGTGGTGTTGCACGTGAGCCGCACTTGCTACCCTTGTGGTTAGAGAGCTCACATAGCCCGCACCGCCTGCAAGTTCGAGTTCGCCACTTTTTTGTAAATGGGTCGTAACGGTTACGAGGTCAATGGGGTTGGTTGCAGCAAAAAGTCCACGAATGGCTTTGAAAATATATTGGTGACGTGGGTCGTAGAAGGTTTTTTCTGAAAGGATATCAATAGTGTCGTTGATGGCTTTGCTTTCGAGCATCATGGCGCCAAGTACAACTTGTTCAATATCAATTGCTTGAGGTGGTACGCGACCGATTTCACCAAACGCTTGTGCTTGGTTTTTGATGCGTGCAATTGGTTTGCGGTTGTTATCAGGTGCGTCCATTGAACAAATATAGGCAAAGGCGACTTGACAACGAAAAACTACAGACCCTTAGTTATAAAAAAGTTGTGAAGGAGGTTTATCAACAATTGTTGAAATCAACAAAGTTCTTTGCGCGCTTTGGCCGTGCCAATTGCTTGGGTAATGAAGTCTTTGTCGCGTTTGGGTGAACGAGCAGGCGAGTATTCGCGCCCATAAAAAATGATTTGGAGGTGGAGTTTGTTCCAAGTATGTTCAGCAAAAAGGCTTTTGGCATCGCTTTCAGTTTGCTCGACGTTTTTGCCGCTTGTAAGGCCCCAGCGCGTCAATAAACGATGAATATGCGTATCGACTGGAAAGGCTGCAAAACCAAAAGCTTGCGACATCACTACCGAGGCCGTTTTGTGTCCTACACCAGGTAGGGCTTCTAGTGCTTCGTAACTTTTTGGCACCTCGCCTTGATATTTATCGATCAGTATTTGAGATAGCGTGGAAATAGCAGCAGCTTTTTTGGGAGAAAGCCCGCAAGGCCTAATGATTTCTTGAATGCGCTCGACAGGTTGCTGCGCCATGTCGAACGGGTTGTCGGCAAGGGCAAATAAGTGAGGTGTAACGGTATTGACGCGCGCATCGGTACACTGCGCAGAAAGTAAAACTGCAATCAATAGGGTGTAAGGATCTTTGTGGTCTAGCGGAATAGGTGTTTCTGGATAAAGCGTTTCTAGCGCTTCTACGACAAACTTTGCTTTTTCTTTTTTGGTACTCATAATTGGCCTAAACTCAGAAGGTGAAGGTAGCGGTTTTCACTCATTAAAAACCAGATCATGAGCGCTAAAATGGCATATCGCGACACAAAAGAACCCGCTACAAAAATAATGTCGGCACTCGCAAAATGCCAGCTCAGAAAAGGAACCAGAAAGAGTAAACTCACCCAAATTTGGGCCCAATAAAAACTGAAATGAATTGGTGTGGTGAGCTCGTACAAGCCATCGTTGAAACGCAACGCTTTGACTTGGTGCAGCCAAGGTGTTTCTATTGCGCTTAATCCTTGGACTTTTGGTAAATTTTGGCTGAGGTAGTCACTGACCCAAAAAGCCCGGCCGTCCGTGCTTTTGAAAAGTTGAACCATGTGGCCGTCTACGCTGCCATAGGCGTGAATACCATAGGCATGTGCTTGGAGGGGTTCTTGTTTGGAAGGCAAGAAGTAGTCTAGCCAAACGACAAAAAAGAGCAGCAGACCCAAATAGGCAGCAGCGTTGTGCCAAAGTCTAATTTTCCCACTTTTCAGTTGTTGAAGGTAGTTTATTTTGTAAGCTTCTTCTTTGAGTTTTTGCTGGCGGAGTTTTTCGCGGGCAGCAGCTCTTTGTTGCTTATAGGCCTCCAGGTCTTGGTCGTATTGTTGTTGGGTGGCGCGGTATTTTTGTTCTACTGCTTCTGGCTGAAGCGCGGCCTCGCCATTGGTGATTTGTTCGTAGGCTGCTTGTATTTCAAGGAATTTGGCAGCTGCTGCTTGATTCGGGTTTTTGTCTGGGTGGTATTTTTTCACCAAAGCGCGGTAAGCCTTCCTGATGGCTTCAGGACTTGCATTCGGTTCAACGCCAAGTATCTTATAAGGGTTTCCAGTCGGCATTGCTCAAAGATTGAAGGATTTCTTTGCGTTGAATTTTGTGGGTACTGGTACGCTTGAAAACCTGAATACAGGCGTATTTTTTGGGTATTTCTGCGCTGGAGAGTCCGAGTCCGTCAAAATGAAGGTAGTCCTTAATAACTTCACCTTCAAAAATGATCCCGACCACTTGCCCCCATTTTTCATCGGTAACACCAGTTGTAAAGAACGGATTTTGAAAGTGACCAGCGAGTTTTTGCTCCAGGAGTTCCGGAATGATTTTGAATCCGCCGGAATTAATGGCGTTGTCGGCTCTGCCTAACCACGTAAAGGAGGTAGCGCTGTGCAGGGCAACAAGGTCTTTGGTATAAAATGCCTGAGTTTGCATTTGTGGGTAGTGGATTACCAAACAGTCATTTTTTGTTGAAAATTGAATGCCGGGCAGGGCGCTGTAATGCGCAGCTTCAGTGGGGCTAATTTGTTGGAGGGCCACATGAGAAAGCGTTTCGGTCATGCCGTAGCTTTGCCAAACATGAAGCTCAGCCTCACGACACGCCGCTTTCAGCGCAGGTGTGAGCTCGCCACCGCCAATTAAAATCTTGGGGATGCGTTTGAGCTGCTCGAGGTCGTGAAGTAGGCTTTGTTGCAATTGTGTGGGTACCATTGCAATAAAATCGATGGATTGGCCGAGGTTTTGAAGTGGCCGAGAACTGGGCTCTTGAAAAAATAATTCAAAGTCAGCAACAAGTGCACGCGCCATGAGCATTTTTGCGCCAACGCTGCTCATGGGTAAGCACAAGAGCGCACGGGTGTTTTGGTTTAGGCCAAATGCCGCTATACTCGCAGTGGCCGATGTGAGTAGTTGTTGTTTTTGAAAACTGCATGTTTGCGGACTGCCGGTCGTTCCGGAGCTCTTGATTTGAAAAACAGCATTTGTTTCCCATTGCTGCAAAAATTGTTGGGCTTCTTTTTCGAGAAGTGGGTTGGGGACCGCAAATTTCCATTTGGCTCGCATCAGTAATCAATATCTAGATTGAAACGATTTTTGAGCGTATGCAGGTTCGGGTTTTTCCGCGCTAGTGCAGCAAATTTGTCTTTGCCGGTCAAAAATTTAACCTCTTCTTCATCGGCGGCAGCTTGCACCAAAACGATATCTAGATAGTAGTTACTCAGCTGCTTGCGCATGAATTCTTTGAATGTAAGCAGATGCGTTTGAATGTAATTTTGTTGAACGAGGTTGTCTACGGTAAGTTCGAGGGTTTCTTCGCCTCTCAAAACTGGGTCGCGCTTGATGAGTGCGTTATAGAAAGTTTCCATCCCATCTTCTTTGACTTGAAAAGCAAATTGCTTCCAGTACATTTTGACGTGGTCGAGGTGAAAACCTTCCCGAGGGAGGTCTTCTTGCCGCACTTGTTGGTTGCTCGCTTGGTCTTTTTCGAGGGTTTCTCTAATCGAAATGATATTGGCTTTGACGTTGCCTTGTGGCTTGCTGAGTTGCGGAGCTGGTTCTTTTACCGGCAGAGAGGGTGGAGCACTTGTGGTGTTGGGTGCTGCATTTGTTGTGGTCGTTGAAGAGGGGGCGTTGGTTTTTGCTTTTCGGAGCGTTTGTTTGGGTGCAGGAAGGATATCGATGCGCTCAGTTAGCCCTTTTTTTTTTCTTGCTCTTGCTTGAGGGAGCAGAGCTGCATGAGGGCTACTTCGATGAGAAGCCGCTGGTTCTTAGACGCTTTGTAGTCGACGTCGGTTTTGGAGAGCACTTGCAGGCCTCTGAGAAGG
>Ga0208804_1000167_pt1 | contig 12407 bp, 10 predicted proteins | sample Colrivmeta1553A3_FD_187658 | JGI IMG/M metagenome (GOLD analysis project Ga0208804, IMG submission 187658) | Estuarine microbial communities from the Columbia River estuary - metaG 1553A-3 (SPAdes) (version 2) | ecosystem: Environmental > Aquatic > Marine > Intertidal zone > Estuary | place... | reverse complement strand
CGCTCGCGCTCTACAATCATTTTTAGCGCCACCGATTGCACACGTCCCGCTGAGAGACCGCGCCCAACCTTTTCCCACAGCAGTGGCGAAACCATAAAGCCGACGACGCGATCAAGGAACCGGCGCGCCTGCTGAGCATCGACGCGGTTGGTATTCAATGTTCCCGGTTCATCGAATGCGGAACGAATTGCTTTTTTAGTAATTTCGTTAAAAACCACACGTTTGTAACGGCTGGCGTCACCACCGATCACTTGTTGTAAGTGCCAGGCAATCGCCTCCCCTTCGCGATCCAAGTCCGTTGCCAAGTAAATGGTGTCGGCATCTTTTGCGAGTTTCTTCAATTCTGAGACGACTTTTTCCTTGCCGAGTAAAATGGCGTATTCGGCTTTCCAGTTATTCTCGGGATCTATACCCATGCTTTTAACGAGCTGCGTCTTCGCTTTGGATGCGCGGCTGGCAAGCTTTTCTTCGGCCGACATTTTACGCGTTAACGCAGCTTGTCTGGCGCGCTCTTTAGGATCAGACGGCGTGCGGTTGCCACCCGTTGGCAGATCGCGAACGTGCCCAACACTCGACTTAACAATGTAGTCAGACCCTAAATAGCGGTTGATTGTCTTGGCTTTTGCGGGTGATTCAACAATTACTAATGATTTTCCCATTGAGGTTACTTTTCCCTAATTGAGCACAACTCGGTTAGTGGTTGCGGCTCATATAAATTTACCTAATTCGCACAGACGGCGTACTTAAGGGGGGCATGTATACTTGCTTCCCTGCCCCTTGGTCAAGTTTCATTGATAATTTTCTTTTGCATAGAGCTGCAATTTTTTTAACTGAGTCGCGATTTTTTGCAAATCCGCGGCATCTTCTCGCTCGTTCCAGATTACCCCTAAGCCTGCGCTGTTAGCAACCACGGCACTGACGCCTGCGGGCAGTTGAGGCAACACATCGAGCAAGACGGCATCCCACTCGGGTGCCGCTTGGGCGAGAGTCCAGAGCCAGCCAGCGGGACCATCCCAGCCGCGGCTGCTATGGCGATGGATCACCCAATCTTGTCTGCAATTGTCAGACAACCAGGGCAACCGATAGCAAACCGTCTCGAGGCGCGTTTCCTCTTCCCGCGCATCTGGACGCCGATGCAGCGAGACTTGCAGACCCAGAGCGCTGGCCGAGCGACGCAAGTCGGTAATCAATTTTTGTCGGGGGGATTGTCTGAACCACATCAAGGGGGACAGGACAACGGCAACCGCTAATACTATTAACAACCAGGTCATTTCGTACTACTCTTAGGGGTGTCAGTGACTATGTGGCATCTAAACATCAATACCCACTGAATTTAAAGAAAACTTACTTTAAATGGTGTAAAAGACACCGAATTGCAAACAGGGAGCACCGTTATGTCAACCTACAAACACATACTCGTTGGACTCGATCTATCACCAGAATCCCAGCAAGTTATTGATCGCGTCAAGCTTCTTTTTGCCCATACGGACACCAAAATCTCAGTCTGCCATGTCCTCGAACCCCTCGCTTTCACATATGGAGGCGATATTCCGGTGGATTTATCCGATGTGCAATTGCAGCTAGAACAGCAGGCAAAAGAGCGATTGGCCAGTATCTGCGAGCCATTAAACGTCGCTGACGAAAACCAGCTGGTGATTCTGGGCCAGCCCGCCAATGAAATGCGACGGCTTGCCCGCGACCGCGATATTGATCTTATTGTTGTTGGTAGCCATGGCCGACACGGTCTTGCCCTGATTTTTGGCTCAACCAGCAACAGTGTGCTGCACGGAGCGCCGTGCGACGTATTGGCCGTTCGAATTACTGACGAGTAACGCCACTATTTTTTCCGCAGGGGCTTCCAAACGGTAGCCCCGCAGCCTTAAACTCCGCACTGCAGTCACGGACCGACCTCGGCATCAATCGCTCAGACACAAGGCTACTTATCATTACTACCCCAAGTATTATTTCGCGCGCACGGCATCTGGTTCCATCTATAGTTGCCATCATCATTAGTATTAGTTCATGGTCAGATGCGGCGTCGACAGACGTTGCGCAGCACAGTATCGAGCCCAGCGCAGAAACCGCGCAAAATAAACTCGATGAACAGCGCAAAATTTATACTGATGCCCTCAACCATATGCGCAAGGGGCACTGGCAAACCGTCAAAAGCCTTCGCGCACAGATTACCGACTATCCACTTTACCCCTACCTTTTATACGCTGACTTGAGCGGTAATCTGCGCTACGCCCGCCAGCCGGAGATAAAGGCCTATTTAGAGGCATACGAGGGCTCGGTTAAAGCCGAGAATTTGCGCAACAAGTGGCTGGCTCATCTCGCCAAATATAGCTACTGGCAATCCTATCTCGAGTATTATCGCGCCGAATCCGCCAGTGTGAAGCAGCAGTGTCAGTTTCAATTGGCGCGCTACAACAGTGACTCGAAAAATAGTGAACAGCAACAATCGGCATTAGCTGCAGCTGTTGAACTTTGGAATGTGGGTCAGTCGCAACCGAGCGAATGTGACAAGCTATTTAATCTGCTGAAAAGCGAAAACAAATTAACTGAAGAGCTGGTTTGGCAGCGCTACAACAAAGCGGTTCTCAACCATCAGACGAGCCTCGCACGCTACCTCCGCAGTCAGCTCAAAACCGAGCGCTACCAGAGCCTAGCAACCCTCTATGGGAGTGTTCGGAGTAATCCTCGAATTATTCAAAGCATGGCCAAGTTCAGCCGCAATAGCCCTGAAGAACTCGAGATCATTAACCATGGACTGATTCACCTGGCTCAGAAGGACAGCCGCGCGGCACTCACCTACTGGAGTCATTACCAGCAAACCTATGAGTTCAGCCATCGCTCACGCAGTGAAATAGTCAGTGCAATTATCAAGGCGCTGTACCAACAAGACCATGACGACATGGCCGACAGCTATTTCGCCGACCAACTGCCTCTGCTCAACGAAACGCTCGATGGCAGCCTTGTCGAATGGCGTATTCGCCGCGCCCTCGCCAAGCAAGACTGGCCCACCGTTCAAGCGTGGATAGAGCGCCTTCCCGCCCACTTGAAAAAGCAGTCGGTCTGGCGCTACTGGGCTCTGCGCAGTTTGCAAAGCAACCCCGAGACAACGATGGACCCACGCATCGCTGAAATCACCGCCAGTTTAGCCAAAGAACGTGATTTTTACGGCTTCCTCGCCAGCGACATGCTCGACAAAGAATACAGTATGAACCATCGCCCTGTGGCCATTGACGACACGCAGCTAAGCAAGATCGCCAACCTCGCGAGTATTAAACGGGCTCGGGAGCTGCTGTTTCATGGGGATGACATCGACGCCAATCGCGAGTGGGCATCAGCCGCGAGTCATTTCAGCTATGACGACTGGCTCGCAGCAGCCGTTTTGTCGAGTCAATGGCGCTGGCACAACAAAGCGATTGCCAGTTTGGGGCAAGCAAAATATTGGGATGATGTGGAAATACGCTTCCCGATCAAGCATCTCAAAACCATTGAGAAAAATGCCAAAAAGCGAGATTTAACGGCTCCCCTTGTACTTGCGCTGGTGCGTCAAGAAAGCGCCTTCAACACAACTGCGACCTCACCTGCGGGGGCTATGGGGCTTATGCAATTGATGCCTGCAACAGCCAAGCAAGCGGCACGACACCACAATATTGCCTACCGTGAGCGCAGCCAGCTTTATCAACCTAAGACCAATATTGCCATCGCCAGCGCCTACTACAGTGACCTCCTAAAGCGATTCAAGGGTAATCGCATCCTTGCCAGTGCTGCTTATAACGCAGGCCCCCATCGTGTCGACCAATGGCTCAAAAGGAGTGCGGGACAGCTGCCTTTTGATGTCTGGATGGAGATCATTCCCTACAACGAAACCCGAGCCTATGTGCGAAATATTTTAATGTACTCGGTGATCTATTCGCGCAAAATGGGTACCACTCCGCCCATGCTACTAAAAGACGAAAAATTAAGGCTGCTTTAACAACAATGATTGATATTGGCGTCAACCTCTCGAACCCTCGCTTCGCAAAGGATACCCAAGCCGTTCTCACCCGCGCACAGCAGGCCGGAGTGGAAAAGCTTATTTTAACTGGCACGTCCATCGCTGAGAGTCGCGCAGCCAGTGACCTCTGTGCTGAATATGCCAGTCAATTCAACAACATGTTGTTCAGCACTGCGGGCATTCACCCCCATGACGCCAAAGAGTTCACTCGCAGCTCAATTAATGACTTGCGAGAGCTAGCCGCGCAACGCCAAGTGGTGGCATTGGGTGAGATGGGATTAGATTTTAATCGCAACTTTTCCACACCCAAGGCGCAGGAAAAGGCGTTTGAGGCGCAGCTCGAACTGGCTGCTGAGTTGCGGCTGCCGGTGTTTTTACACGAGCGCGACGCAGCTGATCGTCAATTGCAGATATTGAAAAGCTACCGAGACCATCTTGTAGATGGCGTGAGCCACTGTTTTACCGGCTCTAAACAGGCCCTATTCGGCTATCTTGACCTAAATCTGCACATTGGTGTAACTGGGTGGATTAGCGACGACAAACGAGGAGAGTCCCTGCAATCGCTGGTGCACAATATTCCCCTCAACCGTTTAATGGTAGAGACCGACGCGCCCTATCTACTGCCAAAGAATATGCCGAAAGCAACTGCCGAGAAAACGGCACCGCCAGAAAACACCAAAAGCGCAAAGAAAGTATCCCGCAATGAGCCCGCTTTTTTACCCTTCGTTATCGCGGCCATTGCCGCTCACCGCTCAGAGACTAAGCAAGAAATCGCCGCAGCGACCACAGCCAACGCACTGCGTTTTTTCCGCTTAAATTAAGAGTGCGTCAGTCCGCCTTGGCGACAACCTGATCGCCCACCGAGATCACGCCATTGCCGCGAATTTGAGCGCGAAGCCCTCCCTGATGAACAAGATCGGGCAATATTTTCACCCCGAGCCGTCGCTGTAATTTGGCGCAGGGCTCACACAGTTGCACACCGTAGAAATCGATACCGCCAATAGTGAAATTCTTGCCCATCAGATCGTTCAAGCGAATATCGCGGGTCACGAGATTGCGGCGAAAATCGCTTTCGTGGAAATTGTTGCCGCTGCGCTGATTAAACGCAGCAATCACTTCCGACTCTATTAAGGTAATTTCCCAGTCGGGCTGACCATTGAAATGGGAGCGGTTTTTACCACTATTGGAAAAATAGCGGTCGCCCTCTATACCCTTGCCTGCTCGTACAGAGACTTTGCCGTAGCCCATAACGGGAGCATCTTTGACGGCCGCAACATAAATACCAACCACTTCACCTGCGCTCATCTGGGCACACCTATCAGTCATTCAAAATCGCTTTGTACATACTTTGCTTTGGCTGAGCAAAGACTCGGCGCACCATTGGCTCAAACAGCGCCAAATCAAGTGCTGGCATCTTTGGATCAAAAGCGGGGTCGTCGTACTTGGCAATAAATCGCGCAGTGCGCTTGAAATTGTCGTTGTCGCGATACTGGTCGCGCATATTGCGGTCGGCACCGAGAAAATGGAAAAAATTATAGCCCTGAAAAATAGCGTGATGCTTAATCATCCAATGATTTTCAGCCGAGACAAAGGGTTGCAAAATTGCCGCTGCGACATCGGCATGGTTAGCACTGCCGAGGGTATCGCCAATATCATGCAACAGAGCACAGACAATATATTCTTCGTCCTCGCCCGCCTCAGCGGCAAGATGGGCTGTCTGTAGCGAATGCTGCAGACGATCGACAGCAAAACCACCGTAATCGCCAGTGAGCAATTCTAAATGGGTGAGAAGACGATCGGGTAGTTTCTTAAAAAAAGCGATCTGCTCAGGCACAATAATTTGCCAGTCTTCTGCAGTGCTGTTCGACATTTTAGTAAATGATGCTTTCATAAATCCCTCTCAACAACCAACATTTGGCGATTGGGCGGGACGATAACGCCCCAGCCTACCGCTTTTCTATTTGTGTTTTGAAAGAGTATCAGCAGCTCCCGATTTTAGCTACGCGGAGCTGCTGATTAACTATGACTGTTGGTTCTCAAAAGAACTATCCACAACCCACTAGCGCTTGCGGAGAAATATCGGTGGTGACACGTATATCGAGAACCGTTACAGCAAAGGCTTTAGAGGTACTTAACACAAAGGGCGTATCGACGCGCGAGAGATCGACGCCAACATTCTCGAAGCAGCTTAAAGCAACGCCCACACGCACGCCCTGACCTTCTGGAAGCGCTCGAAACAGCTTTGTCATATCCATACCACCCGAGCAGGGCCATCCACAATCCATGCGCATTGTGACCTTTCCTTTCGGACGTTTGTCTACTTTCAAGGTCAGCACTAACGCCGCATCTTGAGCGCGCAGAGCGGACAAATTAATCGGGTCTTCGGTTTGCCAAAATACTTGACTCTCACGGCCCCTTTTCCACTTAAGTGCGCGGGAATCTTCCTGCACCAACGTATCAACCGTGGTAATGGAGAAATCGCCAAAGGCGGTCTTGGTTTGGTTTCCCGTAACCAGAATGGACCAGTTACTGACATCACCCACATAGGCTTTGAAAGGGGGGCGCGTGCTACCCGCAAAAATAACCTGTGCAGCGGCAGAATCGTCCACTAACGGTTTTTCATTGAGCGCGTCGGCAACAATTTCTGCATCGCCGTAGCTCAGTCCCTGACCTCTGCGCAGCAAAAGATCGGCAACCGGTTGCGCAGGGTCTAGCTGGTTGGATTCGGCATTTGGCCAATCGAAAGAGAGACGGCCGGTAAAATCGTAACGGGGATTACCCGATTTATCCGCCACCAAAACATCTGCAACACCGCCACCTTCTGAACCTGGCAGCCAGGCAACCACAAAGGCATCGGAGCTGTTGATTTCAGCATTCATCCACAATGGGCGTCCGGTCAAGAATACCGCAACTACTGGGATGCCTTTGCTCTTCAACGATTGCAGCAATTTCAAATCGCTCTTCGCGCCAGGTTGATAGGTTAAGGCGCTGATATCACCCACTCCCTCAGCATAAGGTTCCTCACCGAAGACAACTACTGCCACATCGGGGGTTTTGACCCACTTGTCGTCAGAACTTAATTCAACCGAGCCACCAATGCCCTCAACGGCATCTTTTAATCCCTTATAGATAGACGTTGCGCCAGGGAAATCACTGTTTAAGTTTTCAGTGCCCTGCCAAGTAATTGTCCAACCGCCATTTTGCTTGCCAATATTGTCGGCACCGTCGCCGGTTATCAGCACATGTTGATTAGGTTTAAGGGGTAAGATTCCCGCTTTATTTTTCAACAACACCAAGGATTTTCTAACCGCGTCTCGCGCCACCGCACGGTGTGCAGGTGAGCCAATTAATTCACCCTTACCTGCGAAGGCGCGGCTCGAGGGTACGCCTTTCTCAAACAGGCCTGAGCGAATTTTTACGCGCAGTATACGGGTCACGGCGTCGTCAACACGGGACATTGGAATCACGCCACTCTTGACCTGAGCCAAGGTGTTTTCCAACAGTTTTTTCCACTCTTGCGGCACCATAATCATGTCTACACCAGCATTCACTGCCTGTGGACAACTCTCGATGGTACAACCCGCTACCTGACCAACACCATCCCAGTCACTAATGACAAAGCCATCAAAACCGAGTCGATCTTTTAACACATCCGTCAGCAGCGTTTTGTTGCCGTGTATTTTGTCGCCATTCCAGCTGTTAAACGACGCCATAACCGTCTGCACATCAGCGTCTAGCGCCGTGAAGTAGCCCTGACCATGTTCCTGCAGCAAGGTCTCTAAATCGAGACGCGTGTCGCCCTGGTCAATACCGCGGTAGGTTCCGCCATCACCAATAAAGTGCTTGGCCGTGCCGATGACTTTTTCAGCGTTGGTGCGCAGCTCACCGCTGCGACCCTGCATGCCCGCGACAATCTCACCGGCATAGGCTTTTACAATCGCAGAGTCACTGCTGTAGCCCTCATAGGTCCTGCCCCAGCGATTATCTTTAACCACCGCAACAGTGGGCGCAAATACCCAATCAATACCCGTTACTGCGACTTCTCGTGCAGTAATTTCACCGATTTTTCGCAATAGCTGGGGATCGTTCGCGGCACCCAGACCGATGTTATGGGGAAACAGCGTTGCACCAATCACGTTGTTGTGACCGTGCACAGCATCCGTTCCCCAGATAATAGGAATGCCAGCACCGCCCTTGCTGACGTCGATCGAGGCGTGATAATAACTGTCAGCAAGATCTAACCAATCTTGCATAGATGCATTTTTGTGTCCGCTAGGAAAGGAGCCGCCGCCATTCAAAATGGAGCCGATATAGTATTGGGTCGCTTCAGCTGGGGTGACAAACTTTATCTCAGGCTGGATCATTTGGCCCACTTTCTGCTCAACGGTCATGCCATCAACAAGCGTCTTGATTCTCGCTTCGAGTTCGGCGTCAGGCTGATAGGCTATGGCGTAGGAAGACGCCACAAAACTGGCGCCGACAAGGGCGAGCCCCAGAAGACAGCGATAGATCAATGCATGTTTTTTATCAACCATGGTGCAGTAAACTCCCCCTTTATATGTAGCTATTCCAAATACAATTGACGCAGCCTTCGGTTACCAAAAACCAAATGGCTCTACTCTCCATCAATGACCTGTCGACCTACATTTAATTTCTAGTTAGTGATGACAAGCAAAAACCGACACTTATCTATTTATCTTAATGAAGCACAGTTTTTCACGCCCACAGGAGGAGGGGAAGTTAAGATGCGACAGTCAGAAGGTGACCTGCGTTAAGTGGGACTGCTAGAGCGGTTATTTAAACAATTGCCGAATAGATTCACGATAATTACGACTGACCTTCAAGGTCTGGCCCTCGGCCAAATGCAATAAACTGCCACCCTTTTGCAGCGGCGTAATAGTCACCACGCGCTCAATATTGACAATGGTTGAGCGGTGAATGCGGGCAAAACTTTTATCGTCCAACCGGCCCATCAATTCTCGTAGGGTACTGCGCACAATGTGTGTTTCACCCAGCGCATGAACACACATGTAATCACCCGCAGCATCAACCCAATCAATATCATCAAACGGAATAACTTTGATCACACCAGAATCGCGAATCAATAACTTTCGCTTCATACCCTCGGGCAATTCCCTCACCTCACGCCCATCGCTGTCCGCGGCCTGCGAATCAACGGCGAGACGACTGGCGATATCATCAATTGCCCCAATGAGAGGTGATTTGCGACCCTCAATATCTTGCACCTGCAAGCGCTCAACAGCACGCATAACAGCTCTTTTCACCCGCTCCGGATCAAGCGGCTTCAAAATATAATCAACGGCGTGCAGATCAAATGCATCGATTGCATATTGATTAAATGCCGTCGCAAACACGACCATCGGCATGGTATCTGACTGCAGGGCTTTAACCACTTCAAAGCCATTAATGCCGGGCATTTGAATATCCAGAAAGAGCAAGTCGGGATCAAGCTCTGCAACGAGTTTGATCGCCTCACGCCCGTTCTTACATTGCCCAACAATCTCGATGCCCTCTATTTTTGAGAGAATAGATCGCAAGAAATCGAGGGCAAGAGGCTCGTCGTCTACGAGTATCGTTTTCAGTGTCGACATATTAATCCACAGTAGCCAAGCGATGTGGCACCTGCCGAGGCGCCATGTTTACATCCTGAGCGAAACAAACCGCCACAGGCAAGCGTATCGAAACGGCCAACCCACCCGTTTCACCATTCAACAAATCAAAGGTATAAGCATCGCCATAAAACGCCCTCAAGCGATCCCTAGTATTTTTCAGGCCTATTCCCGCGCCCGGCAAAGTATCGCCGCGATCCAAACGGATGCCAGGGCCATTATCAGACACCACTAACACGACCTCATCATTCTCGAGCGATGCTGTCACCGATATAGTCCCGCCACTCTCCATCGGAGCCACGGCGTATTTAATGGCATTTTCAACCAAAGGCTGAAGCAGCAAACTTGGAATTCTCGCGGCCTGTGTTTCACTATCGATATTGAACTCAAGCGCCAAACGATCACCAAAACGTGTCTGCTCTATGCTCAGATAAAGCCTTAGCGCCTCAATCTCCTCTTTTAAGGTAACACTTTGCACAGGGTCACTTTCTAGGGAGTAACGCAGAAAACTACTCAACTGAACAATCATAGTGTTCGCCATTTTTGACGACTTGCCCTCGACGAGCGACGATATTGCATTGAGTGTATTGAACAGAAAATGAGGGTTGAGTTGATAACGCAACATTTTTAACTGCGCCTCTTTGGCGAAAGCTTCAGCCTGCGTGCGCTTTAACTGCTCTTGCTGATTTTCAGCCGCTATTTTCAGCAGATCTTCATGCTCAGCCTGCAACAGCTGGTAATACTTAATACCGTGATAAAAAGCTGCCCAACACAGAAAAATCATGATTGATCCAAACAACCAACCACCAAAGTCGGACCAGACATCCGTCTCGTCGGTCATCCACATAAACGTGCCTATGCGCAAAACGGACCAAATCACTGAACAGGCCAACACGGCCAACAGTGTTAAAGCCAGCCGCCACATTAAGGTCTTATTCCAAAGATGATGAAAGACCGAGCGCAGTGGCCACGAGACAATAATACCCATCGCGGACTGCAGTAATGTGTGACCGATGTAGTTGGCGCTCTGCTGGTTATACCAGAGGGTTAGACTGAAAAAGCTAATTAAAGAAAGACTAAACCACCCGATAATCTGCAACAGTAAAAACTGCGCATCTGTATCGCGATATAATTTGCCGAAGAGCGGGTAGACAGTTGCTGATGCCATAATCACAGTTATAATTTTTATGTCACATGAGATAGAAGCACCATAATAGAGCGTCAGGCGACAAAGAGAAATACTAAAAATCCGCGCCCGATCTTCACTGGTCTTTGCTAGAATCGATTTCCCGACTGAAAAGTACGCATTTTATGCCAACTAAACCCTTACCGAGCCCTCATCTACTCACCTATAAGGGCGTGAGCGCACTGCGCGCCTCACATCCCCGAGTACGCCAGTTAAAGCGGCAACAACAGGGTCATGCCGCCCATGGCAATAAAGTGTGGCGCTCGAGTTTTGTCTTAATGGATTATCTCAGCACCTGGGGCGTTCCTGCTGGCGCGCAAGTGCTTGATATCGGCTGTGGCTGGGGACTCACTGGAATCTATCTTGCCAAATGTCATGGCGCAATTGTCACTGGCTTAGACATCGATGCCAGCGTCGAGCCGTTTCTGCGTTTGCAGGCCGAGCTTAACAACTGCGATATCGCCTTTCAGGCTCGCGAGTTTGAGTCATTAAAACGCAAGGAACTCGCGCAGTATCACACGCTCATGGGTACCGACATCTGCTTTTGGGACGAAATGACTGCGCCTTTATTCAACTTGATAAAGCGCGCTCAATCCGCAGGCACACAACAAATATTGATAGCCGATCCGGGCAGGCAACCATTTTGGGATCTCGCTGACCTCTGCGTTGAAAAACTTGGGGCAGATGTCATCAGCCGCACTATTGATAAGCCTTGGAAAAGCCAAAAGTATATTTTAAAGGTGTCAGCTAATTAGATTAGCCTCTCAGGGCAGCACCGAACAGTCGCTAAAGCAGGCATGCGAGCCCTAGCAATCCACCTTTTTTGAATGCCATAATGACCCCATCGGCAGCAAGACTGCTCTGTAAGACACTAGCCCTCCTCCTTAAACCCAAAATAATCACCTTTTATCGCATAAGGCGTTCTTTGCCTTGAGTGAAAAGGTAGAGTAGGACTGGGGACTTAGTAAATACAAGAAAGCCTTAGAAACACTATGTTCATAGATTTTATTGTTCACCAGGGGGATAAACCGTATGTTATTTAAAAAGAAGATTCTTTCTAGCAGCGTAGCGCTGGCATTGGTCGGTGTAGCTGTACCTACTTTTGCACAAGATGCAGCCGTTATTGAAGAAGTTATTGTTGAAGGTGGTATTCGCGGCAGTCTGATGCGCTCGATGGACATCAAGCGCGACTCAGCGGGTGTTGTCGATGCTATTTCTGCCGAAGACATGGGTAAATTCCCAGACGCCAACCTTGCAGAATCTCTGCAGCGTATTACCGGCGTGTCAATCAGCCGTCAACGCGGTGAAGGCAGCTCGGTAACCGTTCGCGGTTTCGGCCCAGAGTACAACCTGGTAACCCTTAATGGTCGCCAAATGCCAACGCACAGCGCGACAAGCCGCTCGTTTGACTTCGGTGATCTGGCTTCTGAAGGTATCGCAGGCGTGCAGGTATACAAGACTGGCCGCGCCGATGTTCCTACAGGTGGCGTTGGTTCATCGATCAATATTTCAACCACGCGTCCACTGGATGCACCGGGTGAAAAAGTCAGTGTTTCTGCAAAAATGGTTGCCGACACATCCACGA
>Ga0208804_1000162_pt1 | contig 12689 bp, 10 predicted proteins | sample Colrivmeta1553A3_FD_187658 | JGI IMG/M metagenome (GOLD analysis project Ga0208804, IMG submission 187658) | Estuarine microbial communities from the Columbia River estuary - metaG 1553A-3 (SPAdes) (version 2) | ecosystem: Environmental > Aquatic > Marine > Intertidal zone > Estuary | place... | reverse complement strand
CACGCAGAATCTCAACATCACTGGCCGGAAAAGTCTTAGTAACAGCAATCAGGGTTATCTCATCAAGTGATCTACCAGCGTTTATTACAGCCTTTGATATCTCATCGCGCACCACTTGCAAATTCGAGGTGATTTCACTTCTACGATCTATAGCCACACCACACCCGCATTTCTGCCCGTGATGTTATGTCGGCGATAAGAAAAATACTCATCATTTTCCAGGGTGCATATAGTCGATGCTTCATATGTAACGCCCATGGCAACCAAATCTGCTATTAAAGCTCTAGGAAGATCTAGCGCCGGAGTTAAGTTACTAGTTAAAGATGAAGCCGAAGGATGCTTGGCGCTTACTTCATCAGCTAACTCCTGTGGAACTTCATAGCACCGCCCACAAATAGATGCACCGAGCTGGGCATGAATCTGACCCGCACCTAGCTCTTGCATCGCCTCAACAGCTTTAATTGCAACTGAATTCATCAGCCCGCGCCTGCCAACATGCACCGCACCAACAACACTTGTTGATGAGAGCAACAGTGGAATGCAGTCTGCAACCATCACCGCTAGTGCAATTCCTGTAACGGTAGTAATGATCGCATCAGCGGTCGGATCATCAATAAGTGTTTTTACTTCAACTACTTCATCCCCATGCACCTGGTTCATAAACTGAACAGGCCCAGTTACCTTTGCTAAGAGTTCACGGTTGTGTGCAACAGTCTGCGCGTCATCACCAACGTGCTGGGCTAAGTTCAATGACTCAAAGGGCGCAAGGCTTGCGCCATTGCGCCTAGTAGTAAAAACGCTAGGCAATTGCTCTTACTTCATAAAGTCTGGAACGTCGATCTCATCCTCAGCTACGAGTTCTTCAAAAGTAACTCGGCGGCGTGGAGTTGAATCAGAGTCTAAATCCAGCGCAACTGAGATTGGGTCATTGCTTGGAATTGGGTTAGCAATCCCGCCCAAAGTGGCCGCATCAATAACTGGAGTAACAACCTTGCGAGGCTCTCCCCCCTCAAAGCCAGCTGCAACCACAGTGATACGAACTTCATCACCCAGAGCATCATCAATTGTTGTTCCAAAAATAAACTTGGCATTTGGATGCACTGCAGATTGAACAAGTTCGCACGCCTCATTAACCTCAAACAAACCAAGATCTGATCCGCCAGAGATTGAAAGTAAGACGCCCATAGCACCATCAATAGATGCTTCTAATAATGGTGAAGAGATAGCTAACTCTGCAGCACGGAGTGCACGATTTTCCCCACGCGCTGAACCAATTCCCATTAAGGCAGAGCCTGCACCGGACATAACTGCCTTCACATCAGCAAAGTCCAAGTTGATTAGACCTGGCTGTGTAATGATCTCGGTAATTCCTTGAACACCTGAGAGAAGAACTTGGTCTGCACTTTTGAAAGCATCAGCCAACGTGATGGTGCGATCAGAAATAGCAAGAAGGCGATCATTTGGAATAACAATTAAAGTATCAACTTCTGCTCTTAGCGCTTCAATTCCAACATCGGCTTGAGCTGAACGAAGCTTTGCTTCAAAAGAAAATGGACGTGTAACAACACCGATAGTTAATGCGCCAATATCTTTAGCAATCTTTGCAACAATCGGAGCCGCACCTGTTCCAGTTCCGCCACCTTCACCTGCAGTAACAAAAACCATATCTGCACCGCGCAAGATCTCTTCAATATCATCTGCATGATCAAGGGCTGCTTCGCGTCCCTTTTCTGGATCCATACCAGCACCAAGACCGCGTGTTGTTTTTCTACCAATATCTAATTTCACATCTGCATCACTCATTAACAAATGTTGTGCATCAGTATTAATTGCAATGAACTCAACACCTTTGAGTCCAACATCAATCATGCGATTGATTGCATTTACTCCACCGCCACCAATGCCAACAACTTTGATGACTGCTAAATAATTCTGCGGTGAAGCCACTTGTATCCTCCTTGAGAACCATAAACCTCTACTTGAGCCTTATAATTCAACGTTTTCTATAAGGCGAACGTAAAGTGCGCAAGGCTCTTAATCAAACACCGACATGATTTATTTATTGTGTCGCAATAAAACTTTATTTAACGATTGGTGCATGTGGTGCAGAGAGATCCATCCTCTTTAACTTTGCATTTTCTGGTTGTGCCAATAAAGCCTTATAAACCTTTGCTTTTAACTCATTATCTGTTGCAAATCCCCATCGAACTTCGACCTTTCGACCCTCAACATCAACGTCCATGACATAAGCCCCAGTGCTTCGGACCTTAAGGATCTTTAGACCCGAACGAATCTCATCTGGCAGCGAGGTCATGAACTCCACTGCTGTGACCGCGATTTCAACATTGCTGGCTTGAATCTGAGGCAACGCCGCGGGCAGATTGCCCTTGACCACAAAAGCTTTTCCTGAATCATCTATCGCTTGATTATTAAAGATGGCAACAGGTGTTCTCGTTGTAATTGAAATCGTCACTTTGCCTGAAATCCAATTTCTGCTCACTTGTGCATCTTGCACAAAAGCAAAGTTTTCATAGGTCGCAGCAACTGCTCGAGGCTCTACGCGCGCAAGCTTCTCTCCCACCTTCACACTTTGTGGCAAGAACTGATCCGTGCCTTTGATTTCAACTGAGCTGACTGTAAAGAGAGTTGACCAACCAAGAGCGTATGAGGCAAGGCCCACAATGATGGCAATAGCAAGTGCTAAGAGACGTTTGTTTTTCATTTATCCGAAGCGACGGCTTAATCCATCAACAATGATGGGTGCAAGAGAGCTGACATCGCCGGCTCCAAGAGTAATGATCACATCTTGCGGCTGGGCAGAGTCAATGACTGAGTCAGTTACCTCAATGAAATTAGGAATGTATTCGCCATGGCTCATAGCATCGGTGATCAGGCGTGATGTGACACCTGCAATTGGTTTCTCACTAGCGGCATAAACCTCAAGAACTATTGCGCGATCTGCCATATCAAGGGCCTTAGCAAACTGGGCCGAAAATGCTTTTGTTCGTGAATAGCGGTGCGGTTGGAAAATAACAATTAATCGGCCATCTCCTGCAAAGCGACGTGCTGCTTTTAACGTCACATCAATCTCTGTTGGGTGATGTCCATAGTCATCAATGACTCTCACTCCATGCACTGTGCCTTTAAGTTCAAAGCGACGCCCAGTGCCTCTAAAGACCGATAAACCTGTTAACAATTCAGGGGCAGGAAAGCCAAGGTTTAACCCAGTGGCTAAAACCGCTGCTGCGTTAAGTAAATTGTGATGCCCGGGCACCTGAAGCTCAATGAAACCAACTACTTTGCCCCGCCAAATAGCGCGTGCTCGTGAGCCCATAGCCTCTAACTCAATGGAATCTAATCTTAAATCGCATCTCTCATCTATTCCATAAGAGATCAACGCACACGTTTTCACGCTTGAGGCTAAAGCTTTAGCACCCTGATCATCTGCGCAATAAGTAAGGAAGCCATCTTTATTAATAGTTGCTGCAAAATCTTTAAAGGCTTGGGCCACATCCTCTGGAGTTGCAAAGAAATCAACGTGATCGTGTTCAACATTTGTCACTATCGCTGCATATGGATGATATTCAATAAATGAACCATCGGATTCATCGGCCTCTGCTACAAATATCTCGCCGGTGCCGCGATGAGCATTAGAACCAGAGGCAGTAATTGTGCCGCCAATTGCAAAGGATGGATCTGCCCCGCAGGCTTGCAATGCAACTGCCATCATCGAAGAAGTTGTTGTCTTACCGTGTGTACCAGCCACGGCAATACTTTTTGATTCTGACATCAAAATTGAGAGTGCTGCAGCTCGTATGAGAGTGCTGAGCCCTAACTCTTGCGCCCGCATGAGCTCTGCGTTTGAAGGTGAGATAGCAGTTGAATAAACAACTAAATCTGCTCCATCAACATTGCTGGCAGCATGGGTTGTTGCAATCGTTGCACCAAGGGCTTGCAGCGCTTTAACTACTGATGAGTCCTTAGCATCTGAACCACTAACTGTAATTCCATGTGAAAGTGAGATGCGCGCTAAACCGCTCATTCCTGCGCCACCAATACCTATGAAGTGAACGCGCTTACCAACAAGAGATTTGAGTGTGGGCTTATTCATTGTGACTCCAGGGCATGTTTTCCTAGAGCTGCGATTTTTAAGGCAGCATCTGCATCCAGTGTTGAACCTTCCAATGGCGCAGAGCTACTGGATTTAAGAAGTGCATCTATATGAGTCTCTACATATGAAAGAGTAAATTGCTTTTGATCAATTACCTCTGCCCGTCCATCTGCAACTAATCCCTGTGCATTATGGAACTGTTCTCCATTTCCAATGGGTAGTGGCACAAAAAGAGCGTAACGTCCAAGAGCTCTAAATTCAGCACACGTAACCGCTCCGCTGCGGGCAATGATCAGATCAGCAGCTAAATAGGCATCTGCCATCTGCTCCACATATGCCACTGGACGATAGAGATCAGTAGCAGCTGGCAAAGTATTAGCGCGGCCCACTGAATGCATTATCGCAATACCTTTTTTACTAAACACAGGCACCGACTGCTCAATTACTTTATTAATAGCAACAGAGCCTTGTGAACCACCCATGACAAATACCAATGGCTGTGATGAATCAAAGCCCAAACGATTCTTGGCTTGTGCTCGAGCACTCTTCCAATCCGCGCCAGCCGCCTTAAGTCCATCTGCCACATCACTTCGAAGTGGCAAACCTGTAATCAAGGCACCTCTAAAAGCCCCCGCATTAACTCCATGTGCAACGGCTAAATAAGGCGTGAAAAGAGCGCCCAGTCGATTGGCCCAACCAGGCTTTGCATTTGCTTCATGAATAATCGTTGGAAGGCCAAGAAAGCGAGCTGCGATATATGCAGGTGCGCTGACATAGCCACCAAAGCCAATGAGTAAATCAGAGCCTTTCAATATTGTCCGGCAGGCCTTTACCGAAGCAACTAATTCAAAAGGAATTCTGGCCCATGTAAGTGATGGTGTTCTTGAGATTCTTACCTTGGGAATATTACTCACACTAAAACCAGCAGCAGGAATTAATGTATTTTCTAAACCTTTCGCTGTTCCTAAAAACGTAATCTCATCGTGAGGGTTCTGGCCCTTCCATACTCTTGCAACAGCCAATGCCGGTTCAATGTGGCCGGCGGTGCCACCGCCAGCAAGAACTATCGAAGCCATTTCGGAATTCCTGTTTTTTCTAACTCTTTATAAATTGCTGGATCTCTACGGGCAGCACCGATAACAAATGCGATTCCCATATAAGTAGCAATCAAGGCTGAACCTCCATAGGAAAGTAGTGGCAAAGTTACACCCACCACTGGAAGAACGCTGACTGCAGAGCCGATATTGAGCACGGTTTGAATACCTATCCAGCAACCAATGCCTGAACAGACATAGCGCACCATGGGATCTTGCGTGCGAAGAGCGATTCTAAATATTGAAAACAAAAGTGTGGAAAGCATGAGCAAAGTTGCAATGGTTCCGAAAAGACCGAGCTCTTCGCCTATAACTGAAAAGATAAAGTCGGTGTGCGCTTCAGGTAGATTTCCCCACTTTTGGCGACTAGCACCAAGCCCAACACCAAATAAACCACCACTGGCTAGCCCCAAAAGGCTATGAGCAGGCTGCCAACCCACTGATTTGTATTGATCTTCAGCAAATGGATTAAGAAAAACTGAAAAGCGAGCAACGCGATATGGCGCAGAGATAATCAATGCCGCAATTCCTAAAAAGCCAACAGCTGAAATCGCTGCAAACAACTTGAGGTGCACTCCAGAAATCCAGAGCATTCCAGCCAATACGAAAGCAAACACTGATGCTGTTCCTAAATCTCTTCCTAGTAGAACCAAGAAGATGCAGAGTAAGAATGCTGGTGCAATCAATTTAAGAACATTGGCCTGGATATCTCCGGCGTTCTCACGTTTAGCCAAAATCGAGCCAGCCCACAAGATCATCAAGAACTTAGCGATTTCACTGGGTTGAACATCAACAAAGCCAAGTGAAATCCAGTTGTTATTACCATTCACGCTCTTACCAACTCCAGGCAGTTGAACAACTGCCAGTAATCCCACTGAAGCTAGAACACCAAAGCGAGCAAAGAATTTCCATTGAGCGAGTGAAAAGCGCGAGAGTGCCCATGCCATAGGAAGTGCCAGTACCAAGAATGTTAACTGGCGAAAGAGGATTGCCCAGGTAGCGCCCTTATTTTCAAGAGAATAAATAGATGAGGCGGAAAAAACCATAATCAGACCAAAAATGCTCAATGCAAAGGTACTTCCAACAAGCATGTAGTAAAGATTGATTGGTCGGGTGAATAGAGTGCTTCGCTTCTGTGCGCTCATTTATTCACGACCTTCTTGACTGCAGCTGCAAAGCGATCGCCGCGATCGGCATATGAGATGAATTGATCCATAGATGCACATGCCGGAGCCAAAAGAACAGTATCGCCAGCTTTGGCAAAGCCTTTGGCAGCCATTACAACTTTCTCCATTAACTCCTCGGATGAATCACCATCGATAAGAACACGTGGGACTTGTGGGCAATGCTTAATGAGTGCAGCTTCAATTAATCCTCTGTCGGTTCCAATCAGGATTGCAGCCTTAATTCGCTTGGCGGTGCGCTCTACTAACTCTTCCATCGTTGCACCTTTAGCTAATCCCCCAGCAATCCACACGACTGATTCATGTGAGAGAAGTGAGGCCGTTGCTGCGTGTGGGTTAGTTGCCTTGGAATCATCAACCCAGTTAATGGAATCAGCAGAGTGCACCGTTTCAATGCGGTGACGCCCTGGCCTGAACTCCTTGATAGCACTGCGAATATCCTCGTGAGAAACACCAACGGTTCGCGCCAGTGCTGCAGCGGCCAATGTATTTGAAACATTGTGCGGAATCGTTGGCTTTACCTCCACCAACTCGGCAAACATAGAAGCTTCTTGAGGATCTTGCACAAAAGCGCGATCTACTAAGAGCTCTTCTACTAAGCCAATCTCACCTGGTGCTGGAGTATCTAAACTATAAAAGACTTTTCTGCCCTGCCAATGGCTGGTGCGCTTTACTATTTCACCTTCATCAGCATTTAACACCGCTGTTGTTGCACGATCCAGAATCGTTAGTTTGGCCTTTGCATACTCATCAAAACTTCCATGCCAATCAATATGATCATCGGCAATGTTAAGGATTGCACTTGCCACAAATTGCGCCTGCTTTGACCAGTGCAGTTGAAAAGAGGAAAGCTCAAGAACTAGTACTTCAAATGCATCAGCGCGATCGACAACCTCAATAACAGTCTCACCAACGTTGCCACATGCAGTTGCCTTTAAGCCACCCCGCTTTAACATCGCTGCGACCATCTCAACTGTCGTCGTCTTGCCATTAGTGCCAGTCAGTGCCAGCCACTTTTGCCCCGGTGCAATCTCACTCTTTATCTGCCACGCCAAATCAACTTCATTAAGAAGCGACAAACCAGATGCCTTTGCCGCAACAACAAGTGGATGAACTTGGCGCCAGCCTGGTGAAACAACTACTGAATCAAAATCTTTGATCACTACATCTTTTGCGCCAATAACTCTGTGTTCTGATTGAGCGGCTGGGTTTTCATCAGCCATGCTGACAACTGCCCCTCTTTTTGTAAGGGAACGGGCAACAGCATTTCCCGTGACACCTGCGCCAAGAATAAGAATTCTCTGGCCATCAAAAGAGAGTGGCATGGATTTTACTTAGCTACCCACTGTGCATAAAACAGACCCAGACCACCTGCAACGCAGAGTCCAGCAATAATCCAGAAACGAATAACAACAGTTATCTCAGCCCAACCTTTTAACTCAAAGTGATGATGAAGGGGCGCCATACGAAAGACTCTTTTTCCACCACTGAGCTTGAAATACAGAGTTTGGATAACCACTGACATGGTGACAATTACAAATAATCCGCCCAGTGGAATCAAGAGCAGTTCAACTCGAAGCGTTGTTGCAAAGCCAGCAATAGCAGCTCCTAGGGCCAATGAACCTGTGTCGCCCATAATGATTTTGGCTGGGGCGGTATTCCACCAAAGAAAACCTGTGCAACCTCCAGCAAATGCTGCGGCAAGAACAGCTAGGTCAAGTGGGTCTCGAACTTGGTAACAGTTAGCTGTTGTTATCCCACTTACTGAGCAACTTTGGCCAAACTCCCACACACCGATTAATACAAAAGCCAGGAAAGTCATGATGGTTGCACCTGTTGCTAATCCATCTAGACCATCGGTTAAATTCACTCCATTACTTGCCGACATCACCATCAGGATTACAAAAGCAATAACTAAACCTGTGCCAAGGTAGATAGTGGTTTCTTTAACCGTTGAGAGGTATTGGGAAATAGGAGTGAGTTGATTCTGGTCGGCAAACTGCAGACCCGCATAGCCAAAGACGCCAGCTAACGCTGCTTGTGCTAGAAGTTTGTAGCGCCCCTTAAGTCCGCGAGAGTTTTGACGCGAAACTTTGAGCCAATCATCGAGGAACCCAACAAAACCTAATCCAACGACTAAACCAATTACTAATAGTGCTGAAGCCGTCATTGGAGTGCCTGAAATAAGGTGGGCCATGAGATAACCGAAAATTGCAGCGAGAATAAAGATGATGCCACCCATAGTTGGCGTGCCATGCTTTGTTTTATGTGTTGATGGACCGTCGTCTCGAATGATTTGACCATAACCACGAGCGGCAAGGATTCGAATTAATACCTTTGTTCCAAAGAGGGCAAAGGCCAGAGCAAAAGCTCCTGCGATAAGGATCTGTCTCATGAATCCACTCCACTCTTTTCTTTCCAGGCACGTTCTAGTGATTCTGCAAGAACCTCAAAACCTTGTGACCTAGATGCTTTTACAAGAACAACATCACCAGGTGCGAAGTACTCCACTAAATCAATCGCTGACTCAATCGTTGGGCGTTGGTGAATCACCATTGCGCCAACTGGTTCTCCGTATTCAGGAGCGTTGATTTCAACTAAATGATCAATTCCTAATTCAACCGCAAGTGCGCCTATTGCAGCGCTCTGTGGTGCCTGTGTCTGGCCAAGTTCATTCATCTTTCCAACAAATGCCCATGCCGAGCCGCCACGTTCTTGAGCAAAGAGAACTAGTGCGCGCATAGCTGCACTCATCGATTCTGGATTAGCGTTATAGGCATCATTAATGATCAGTAAATCAGCGCTTTCGTGCAGTTCCATGCGCCACTTACTCGATATTTCAGCAGTTGAAAGTGAACTAGCGATTAATTCCAGCGGAAGAGAGAGTGCAGTGCCAACTGCTGCAACTGCAAGCGCGTTAGATACTTGATGTGCACCTACCGCGCGCATTCCAACGGCATCTCGCCCTGCAGGTGTTACTAAATCAAAGTGTGGTCGTCCCTCTCGCATCTCTATATCTGCAGCTCTTACTTGAATGTCTGCGCTCTCACCAAAGAGAATTACTTCACCTTGATGCAATGAAGCCATCTTGGGCGTGAACTCATCATATGTTCCTAGGATCGCAACTCCATCTTTGCCTAGAGACTCAATGAGTTCGCCCTTAGTTTTGGCGATAATCTCACGAGAGCCAAACTCACCAATATGGGCAGTCCCAACTGTTAGAACAACTCCTATGTTTGGCTTTGCAATCTCACACAACCGAGCAATGTCGCCCATGTGCCGTGCACCCATTTCAAGAATACAAAAGCGGGTGCGATCATCACACTCAAGCAAAGTAATAGGCAGACCTAAATCATTATTAAATGAACCTGCCGGTGCAACAGTTGGACCAACAGCGCCCAACATATGAGTTAAGAGATCTTTAGTACTTGTCTTTCCTTGTGATCCTGTAATACCAATAACAATAAGTTTGTCTAAGCGCTTTCGAACAAATGCAGCCAGGATAGATAAGGCCTCAAGTACATCTTTGACAACGATGCATGGGCCATCTATGCGCTGGGATGTAAGAGAAAACATTGAACCATTTCGATACGCATCAGCTGCAAACTCATGGCCATCAGCGTTTTCACCTTTGAGGGCTAGAAAGAAACAACCCGGTGTTGCTAGGCGAGAATCAAAGACCGGCGCTTTTGAAACAAGTAAATCCTTATCGCAAAAGACTTCCCCGCCAACTAAAAGCGCTATTTCTCCAGCGGTTAAAGTGATCATTTCTTATCTTCAATCGCTTTAGCTAACTCAATGCGATCATCGAATTCATGAATCTGTCCATTAATTTCCTGACCCTTTTCATGACCCTTACCTAAAACCATCACAACATCGCCAGCCTTTGCCAGATTGACCGCTGTGCGAATGGCCTGTGCTCTATCAACAATTACTTCACTAGGTGGGAGCACATCAATATCTAAAACCATCTGAACCAGAATCTCTTCAGGCTTCTCAGAACGGGGATTATCACTGGTGTAGATAGCTATATCTGCGCCTTTATGAAGTGCTTGACCCATCAAAGAGCGCTTAGTTTTATCCCTATCTCCCCCACAACCAAGTACGGCGATTACTTTTCCATCAGTTATCTCTGCCGCTGCTTCCAATACTCGTTTCACTGCATCTGGTGAGTGCGCATAATCAACAAGGGCTGAGAAGTTTTGTCCAAGTCGCACAGCCTCTAAGCGCCCAGCAGCTCCAGTGAGTGTTGGCAAGATTGCAGCGATATCAATGGGATCAATTCCACTTTCAACTGCAATGGCAACTGCCATTAAGAGATTGTCATAGTTAAAGCCGCCATGCAAAGCGGTTTTTCCTTCAATAAGGATTCCGCCACTTCCGCGAATAGAGACCGAAGCACCAACATAATCTGATGCGATCGATGCATAGTGCCAAGTTGCAGTTGTATCTAATCTAGACAAAGTGACAACTGGGAGCTCTGTTTGTGCAGCCAGACGCTTTCCATAAGGATCATCAAGATTAATCACTGCTAAATCGGCATACTCAAATGTAAATAGCTTTGCTTTTGCCGCAAAGTAATCTTCCATATCTTTATGGAAATCTAAGTGGTCTTGGGAAAGATTTGTGAAGCCAACGACAGCAAAGTGGCTGCCACGAATTCGCTCTAAAGTAATTGCGTGGCTAGAAACTTCCATGATGAGGTTGCGCATATGGCGCTCACGCATGACCGCTGAAAGAGCCTGCAAATCAGAGCTTTCAGGGGTTGTGCGCTTACTAGCAATGCTTTCAACGCCAATACGAGTTTCAACCGTTCCAATCAGCCCACTATCTCTTCCAGCAGCGGTCATGATTTGGTGAAGCAAAGTAGTTACTGTGGTTTTGCCATTGGTGCCTGTAACACCAACGCTATAGAGATCGCGCATTGGCTCGGAGTAAAACCAAGCGCTAGCAATGCCTGCAGCACGCCTTGGATTAGTTGAGATAAGAACTGGAACACCCTTTATCTCTTTAGCACCGTTGGCATCTGTTAAAACTGCAACTGCCCCACGTGAAATGGCATCGGATGCAAATTGAGCTCCATGAAATTTTTCACCGGGCAAGGCAATGAAGAGATCACCTGGTAGAACTGATTGACTGGCTTGGGCAATTCCACTGAGTTCAATACTCTCTAAATCTTTGGAAGTAGATTCCGCCCCAACTATGGCGCATAGCGCTGAGAGTTTTTTCTGGTGACTAGTTATTGGCCGTTGCATCCTGGGCCTTCTTTGCAGCTAATGCTTTTTTGTCCAAAGGAACTGGAACAAATTCTGTTCCAGTTGGTGCGATATGACGACTTTGTAGAACAAAGGACATTACTTTCTTAAACACTGGCCCACCGAGCACACCGCCCCAGTGCATTCCTTTTGGATCTTGAATTGTCACGCTAATGACGTAGGCGGGCTTATCTGCTGGTGCAAAACCAATAAATGAAGCGGTGTAACCGCGATAGCAACCGCATGTGTCATCGATGCGCTGTGCTGTACCAGTCTTACCTGCCACGCGATAACCAGGAATTGCCGCACTTGGCGCAGTTCCATTTCCAGAAACAACGCTCTCCATCATCAAACGCATGGCCTTAGCAGTCTCTGAACTAACAACGCGCTCACTTGTGCGACCTGGCGCAGGTGTGAAGTTTCCACTTGAATCACGTGTTCCAGCAATCACAGTGGGTGAAACTCGAACACCATCATTAGCAATCGTTGCGAAAATACTTGTAGCTTGCATTGCAGTCAGTGAGTAGCCCTGGCCAAATGCAATTGTTGGCGCAGATGTTCCTGACCAATCAGCTACTTTTGGAAGAATTCCCCGGGATTCTCCAGGCAAACCTGAGCCAGTTTTTGACCCAACACCAAATTTAGTTAAGTACTCATAAAATTTGTCGTTAGATAAGAGTTCACCAATTTTAATCGATCCTGTGTTACTTGAAACAGCCAATATTCCAGCTGTTGTTAAGTACTGGGTTGGGTGCTTATCGTGATCACGGAAAAGCTTTGTTGAGCGCTTGAGTGCATATGGCACCGTGATTACTGTCTCTGGGGTAATTTTCTTTTCTTCAATTGCTGCAGCCAAAGTCATTACCTTGCCAGTTGAACCTGGCTCATAAACATCTTGCACTGAAGGATTGCGCATGGCAACGAGTGAGACTTTAGAGGTGTTGTTGGGATTAAATGTTGGCGCAGTTGCATGGGCCAAGATTTGACCTGTCTTTGGATCCATCACAATGACAGTTCCACTCAGGGCATTAGAAGACTTAACGGC
>Ga0208804_1000138_pt1 | contig 14356 bp, 6 predicted proteins | sample Colrivmeta1553A3_FD_187658 | JGI IMG/M metagenome (GOLD analysis project Ga0208804, IMG submission 187658) | Estuarine microbial communities from the Columbia River estuary - metaG 1553A-3 (SPAdes) (version 2) | ecosystem: Environmental > Aquatic > Marine > Intertidal zone > Estuary | place: USA... | reverse complement strand
TGTGGATTTTGAGAATGGCAAGTTGCATCCGCGCGCGATGCGCATAGAGCCAAATGAAAACAACGCTGATGAGCGACAAAGTAGCAGGGATTATTGTGTAAACTACACGGTAAAGCGCAATCGCGACCATGACGTCAGACCGCCCCATTGCACCTAGGCCCGCGATAATCGTTGCGTCAAATACACCCAAGCCGCCAGGAGAATGGCTAAGCACGCCAAGGCCAAGTGCCACGACAAACAGGCCGATAAAGTAGATGAAATCCTGTGTCAGATCGGGTGGTAGCAGGACGTAGAGCGTCAATGCTGTCGCAGCCAAATCGAGGACCGTGACGACTGTCAAATTGACCCCAAGTTTTCCCTCTGGCAGGCTGAACGCCAGCGGGCCAACGTGGATCATCCTGTCATTTTGCCATGTCCATTTGAAGTAGCCAAACATGAGTGTCAGCATTGCTGCACCTGTCAGCATGACAAAGTTGCTTGGCATCGGCAGCATATGCACAAATCCGCTGGGATTGATGACCATGACGATGCCGATGATTACCCAAAGGCCCGCGAAAAATGCGGCCCATGCCGTTGCCATCAGCTTTGCGATTGCGCAAATGCTGACGCCGCGGGCAGTATAAACCTTGAAGCGTAATGCGCCCCCCGTGAGCCATGAAAAGCCGAACAGATTAGAGATCGCCATACTGCTGGCTCCAGTTGCGACCATGAGCTTAAACGGGACTTTGACGGAGGAGACCGTCGGCATGATCAGCGCGTCATAGAGACCCAAAAGCGCATAGCTTACCAGCATGGCAAGAAGGGACAACGCGAGTGTCGTGGCGTCATAGCTAAGTGCATCATCCCTGATTTCTGCGGCACTGACCCCCGTCGTGAAATGGGACAGACCATAAAGGGCGACAGACATGATCCCGAGCGGGATGGCAACCTTAATGGCGAGATGTTGGAGTGAGAATTTCTGGCCAGTTGACCCATCAGTTGCGGTAGGTGTCGAATGCATTAATGGAGTCCTTTTGACCGTTTCAACCCGTTCTGCATGGCGATTTGAGGCACCACGCCAAGGTCTTTGACACTGCCTGTGTCCAGTTCACAAAGGATGAATTTTGCTATCAATCTGGCGGGTTTAGCGGATTTCTCTAGATCGAAATCGACGCGAATTTTAGCCAAATTTGGGTGGTATTGGCGACGCTGGGCCGCCAATACCTAAGGTGTCGTTAGACGAGGTCGAAACGATCGAGGTTCATGACTTTTGTCCAAGCAGCCACAAAATCTTTCACGAACTTTTCAGAAGCATCGGCAGAGCCGTAGACCTCGGCAAGTGCCCGCAAGATCGAGTTGGAACCGAACACGAGATCGACGGAAGTCCCCTTCCATTTCACCGCGCCACTTTTGCGATCTTTGCCCTCATAGCTATTCTTAGAGGTCGCAGTCCAAGCGGTGCCCATGTCGAGCAAGTTGACGAAGTAGTCGTTGGAGAGCGTGTCCTTTTTGGTAGTGAACACCCCAAGATCGGACCCGTCTGTATTCGCACCAAGCGCGCGCATACCACCAACCAGAACGGTCATTTCTGGCCCTGTCAGCGTGAGAAGCTGCGCCTTATCGACCAGCATTTCCGCGGGCGTGCGACGCTCTGCTGTGTTGTGATAGTTGCGGAAACCGTCTGACTTTGGCTCTAGCCAAGCATAGGATTCCACATCCGTTTGCTCTTGGGTCGCATCCGTGCGACCGCCTGAGAAAGGCACGGAAACGGCATGACCCGCATTCTTGGCCGCTTGCTCAACCGCAGCAACGCCACCCAGAACGATCAGGTCGGCAATCGACACTTTATCCGCACCAAATCCGGCTTGAACGCCCTCAATTGCCTTCAGGGACGCTGCAAGTTCGCTTGGGTTGTTCGCCGCCCAATCTTTTGCAGGCGCAAGGCGGATACGTGCGCCATTGGCACCACCACGTTTGTCGGAATTACGGTACGTGGACGCAGAGGCCCAAGCGGTTTTGACCAAAGTCGCAACCGGCAAAGCGGCCAGCAATTTCGTCTTCAGCGTGGCAATATCGCCATCTGACAAAGGTGCCGCTGTTGGTGCTGGCACAGGGTCTTGCCACAACTCTGGCTGTGTCGGTGCCAGCTTACCAAGGCCCAATTCAAACGGCCCCATGTCGCGGTGTGTCAGTTTGTGCCAAGCTTTTGCAAAGGCTGCTGCAAACTCTGCTGGGTTCTCGTGGAAGCGCTTAGAGATTTTCGCGTAGGCTGGATCTTCGCGCAATGCGAGGTCAGCAGTTGTCATCATCGGTGCATGTGCGCGCGATGCATCATGTGCGTCCGGCACGGTGCCTTCGCCGCCGACGGCTGTCCACTGCTGAGCGCCTGCTGGGCTTTTGATCAATTCCCATTCGAAACCGAAGAGGGTGTCGAAATAGCTGTTGTCCCATGCGATTGGAGTCTTGGTCCAAGCGCCCTCGATGCCCGAAGAAATCGTATCAACGCCAACGCCGGAACCCATAGAGTTGCGCCAACCTAGGCCTTGCTCCTCGGCAGCCGCGCCTTCTGGTTCGGCGCTCACGAATTTGTCGGGATCACCTGCACCGTGCGCCTTGCCGAATGTGTGACCACCAGCAACCAACGCCACAGTTTCCTCATCGTTCATCGCCATGCGGCGGAACGTGTCGCGGATATCGTGCGCGGAGAGCTTGGGGTCAGGGTTACCGTTTGGCCCCTCTGGGTTCACGTAGATCAGGCCCATTTGCACGGCGCCCAATTCACCGATCAGCTCGCGTGCGCCTTCATAGCGCTCATCGGCCAACCAATCCGTTTCTGGACCCCAGTAGATGTCTTCTTCTGGTTCCCAAATATCAACGCGACCACCTGCAAAACCGTGGGTCTTAAAGCCCATGGATTCGAGTGCGACGTTCCCTGTCAGGATCATCAAGTCAGCCCAAGACAGCTTACGACCATACTTCGCTTTGATTGGCCAAAGCAGGCGGCGGGCCTTGTCGAGGTTGACGTTGTCAGGCCAGCTGTTGAGAGGTGCAAAACGCTGGCTGCCTGATGTCGCGCCACCGCGACCGTCACCGACACGGTATGTGCCCGCAGAGTGCCACGCCATGCGAATAAAGAACGGACCGTAGTGACCATAATCGGCAGGCCACCAGTCTTGGCTATCCGTCATAAGCGCGCGCAAATCGGCGACAACGGCATCCAGATCAAGTGTTTTAAACTCGGCTGCGTAGTCAAAACCTTCGCCCATCGGATCGCCCTGCGGCGTGTTCTGGTGAAGCATCTTGAGGTTCAGTTGATTCGGCCACCAATGTTGGTTGGCATTTGTGCCTTTTGCGGTGCCGCTATGACCCATGACAGGGCACTTATTTACGTCAGATCCGTCCATTTTTTGCTCCAATGTTGGTTGATTTGCAAGAATGATAGCAAGCTTGGACGATTAGTTTAAGTTGGATTTTCTGATATCTGTGATAAGTTGTGATTATGGCGGAATTCACGTTGAAGCAATTGCGTTATTTTGAGGCGCTGGCGCAGCATCTCCATTTTGGGATGGCTGCCGATACCTGTTCAATTTCGCAACCAGCGCTTTCGATGCAGATCAAAGAACTCGAAGAAATTATCGGTATAGCGCTATTCGAGCGTAGCGCGCGGCAAGTGCGGCTCACGCAGTTCGGAAGGGTGTTTGAAACTCGCGCACGTGAAATTCTACGCGCTTCTGATGACCTCAGCGATCTGGCCCGCGCATCGCAAAGTCAACTCACGGGACAGTTGCGGTTGGGATTTATTCCGACGATTGCGCCGTATCTGCTCCCGAAATTCATTGCGAACATGCAAAGGAGTCACCGAGAAATCGAGCTCAATATCCGCGAAACACTGACGCCTCGACTTATCCAAGAGTTATCTGACGGCAGGATAGATGCCGCCGTTGTGGCGCTGCCCGTGAATGAGGCGGCTTTTACGGAAGTGGATTTATTTGAGGAAAAATTTGTCCTGATTCGCCCCGTTACAGACGCGCAAAAACCAGTGCCGAACGCAGACATGCTGCGCGATATGCGGTTATTACTGCTCGAGGAGGGGCATTGTTTTCGGGATCAGGCGCTGGCTTATTGCACGGTCAGAACCTCGCGTGCGTGGGAGGGGCTCGATGGCTCCTCACTCTCGACCCTCGTTCAAATGGTCGGCGCCGGGATGGGTGTTACGCTATTGCCTCAGATGGCGATCGCCGTCGAAACCCGCGCCGCCAAGGTCGATGTCGTTGAGTTTGAAGGGCGCGCACCATCGCGCCGTATCGGCATGATTTGGCGGAAAAGTAATCCGCTGGCAGAGCAACTCCATCACGTCGCGCAGGTTGTGAGGCTTTCCGCTGAACGGTGAGCGAACTTTTTTGCCCCGAATACCATATTTATTTGACGAAAATGCGCTGCCCGTCCGTATAAGACGTAGAACGTGTCCAAGCGCCACCACCAAGGAGAGATAAATGCGATTTTTGCGCCGCAGCCTGACGGGGCTTTTCCTATTGGCCACGACACTCGCACTTTTTGGGGTGGCGGGCACGATGGTCTATGACGCGATCCAAGCCAAGATGTCACAAGAGCCACGCACACGGCCGCAACAAGAACGGGTTCTATCTGTCAACGCGATCAAAATCGAACCGACAGCCATCACGCCAGAACTGACAGTATATGGCGAGGTTCAAGCGGCCAAAACGCTTGATCTGCGCCCGTCAACTAATGGGCGGATCATCGAAGTATCGACGCGTTTTCAAGACGGCGGAATTGTTCGCGAAGGAGAGGTCCTTGTCCGGATTGACCCAACTGATGCCCAGTCCGCTTACGACCGCATTCAAGCGAATTTGCAGGATACCGAGGCCGAGCTGCGCGACGCCCATCGAGCATTGATTTTGGCACAAGATGAAAGCGCGGCGGCCTCCGAGCAAGCGCGCATTCGAAAAGCCGCTCTGACGCGGCAGCAAGACCTACAAAAGCGCGGTTTTGGCACGGCTTCGGCAGTTGAGATCGCGGAACTCGCGGCCTCCGCTGCGGATCAAGCAGTGCTGTCACGCCGCCAATCAGTGGCCCAAGCGCAGGCTCGCATTGATCAAGCGACGACGCAAAAATTTCGCGCTGAGATCGATTTGAGCGAAGCGCAACGTGCCCTTGATGACACGACCATAGTTGCAGGCTTCGACGGCAGCTTGGCCGATGTGGCTGCTGTTGTCGGTGGGCGTGTCACGGCCAACCAACTGATCGCAACCTTGATCGATACATCGCAGCTTGAGGTCGCGTTTCGTGTCTCGACGGCGCAATACACGCGGTTGCTCGATGCCGACGGAAACCTGATCAATGCCGATGCCAGCGTTCGGCTTGATGTGCTTGGCGTCGACTTGGTTTCAACGGCCACATTAAGCCGCGAAAGCGCGTCTGTGGCTGAGGGTCAAACTGGTCGTCTTATCTTTGCGACGATGGCAGAACCGCGCGGTTTTCGTCCAGGCGATTTCGTGACGCTCAGCATAACGGAGCCTCCATTGGATAGGGTTGTCTTGTTGCCAGCTACCGCCGTCGCGGCAGACAATACTGTGCTTGTCATTGGCGAGGATGATCGCCTGTCGGTGGCCGATGTGGAGGTCCTGCGCCGTCAAGGTGATGACGTCATTATTCGCGCACGTGGCCTGAATGGGGCTGACGTCGTCGCAGAGCGGTCTCCGATCTTGGGGGCGGGGATCAAGGTCAATCCGATCAGGCGCTCTGTTGATGGCGAGGTGGTCGCGGCCGAGCCAGAAACGGTGGTCCTCACGCCCGAACAGCAAGCGAAACTCTTGTCGTTTATCGAAGGCAATACACGGATGCCTCAAGAGGCAAAAGCGCGGATCGTGACCCAAATCCAAGCGGGCGAGATTTCGGCAGAAACGCTCGCACGGCTGGAAAGCCGGATGGGAGGATAAGCTATGAGGCAGCTCTCAGGTTCTGGCGGCATCATATCATATTTCACCCGCCATAAGACGGCAGCGAACCTGTTGTTGGTGGTTATGCTGGTGGCTGGTATCGCTGCGTTTCCACGGATGCGCGCCCAGTTTTTCCCTGATGTGATTGTGGATACAGTGAGCGTGTCTGTGACCTGGAGCGGGGCAGGCGCCGAAGACGTTGACCGCGCCATTGTGCAAGTAATTGAGCCTTCATTGCTCAGCGTCCAAGGGGTTATCGACTCTGCCGCCACTGCGACCGAAGGTCGGGCGAGCATAAGGTTGGAGTTCGAGCCGAATTGGGACATGGCCCGCGCAACGGACGATGTGCAAAAGGCCGTCGATGGGATCAGCAACCTACCCGAGGCCGCCGAAACACCATCGGTATCGCGTGGGCAGTGGTCGGACCGCGTCACGGATGTGGTGATCACTGGCCCCGTCGGCGCCGATCAATTGGCCCGTTTTGCCGATGAGCTGGTGATAAGGTTATTCGCAGCTGGCGTGACGCAAACGACAGTGCAAGGAATCGCCTCTGCCGAAACGATTGTCGAAGTCCCGTCGCTGTCCTTGATTGAACACGATGTAACGCTGGCGCAAATCGCTGACGCGATTGCAAATGAGGCCGATGCAAGTCCCGCAGGCGATGTATCAGGCACGTCGCGCGTCAGAACAGGTGCCGCAAAGCGGACAGTTACAGAGATTTCGGGAATCGTTTTGCGAACCAATGCCGACAACTCTGTTCTTCGGATCGGCGATGTTGCGCATGTGACCCAAGGTAGCATTGACCGCGACCGCGCGTATTTCGTTGGGGGCAATTCTGCGCTCTCAATCCGCGTTGACCGATCGGATCGCGGCGATGCGATTGATATGCAAAACAAGGTTCAGGCCGTCGCAGACACCTATGAGTTGGGTCTGCCAGAAGGTGTGAAAGTCGACCTGATCCGGACCCGCGCCGAACTAATTACGGGCCGGCTGAATATCTTGCTAGAGAACGGGCTTATGGGACTGGGGCTGGTCGTCATACTTCTTTTTCTCTTCTTGAATGCGCGAACCGCTATTTGGGTCGCTGCGGGAATCCCTGTTTCGATGCTGGCGGCGATGGCGCTGATGTTTTTGGCTGGCCTGACGATCAATATGATATCCCTCTTCGCGCTCATTCTGACGCTTGGCATCGTTGTTGATGACGCGATTGTTGTTGGTGAACATGCCGATTTTCGGGCCCGTAAGCTGGGCGAGGACCCTGTCACGGCCGCGGAAAATGCCGCGCGGCGCATGTTTTCTCCCGTCTTTTCGGCGACGCTTACGACGATTATCGCGTTCTTTGGGCTTGTTGCTATCGGGGGGCGATTTGGCGACCTGATTGCGGATATCCCCTTTACCGTCATCGTGGTTTTGACCGCCAGCTTGGTCGAGTGCTTCCTGATTTTGCCAAACCATATGTCCCATTCGATTGCGCATTCGATGAAAGACCATTGGTATGACGCGCCTAGCCGATTTGTGAACAAAGGCTTTGATTGGGTGCGCGAACAATTGTTCCGCCCTTTCATCGCGGCCGTCATTTGGGCGCGTTATCCTGTCTTTGCGGGGGCTGTTGTCGTCCTTGCCAGTCAAGTCGTTCTCTTTATTAATGGCGATGTGACATGGCGGTTTTTTAACTCTCCCGAGCAGGGATCGATCAGCGCCAATTTTGTGATGACCGATGGCGCCACGCGCGAAGACACCCTTGCGATGATGCGGGAAATGCAAAGGGCGACAAACGATCTTGCGGCGGAATATGAGGAAAAATATGGAGCGAACCCGCTTGCCTTTGTCATGGCCGAAATCGGAGGCAATTCTGGTCGCGGCATTGCCGGAACCGAAGCGAAAGACAGCTTTCAGCTTGGCGCAATTTCCATTGAATTGATTGATGCGGATTTGCGCAGTTATTCAAGCAACGCTTTTGTCGCCGAACTTCAAGACAAGGTTGTGAACCACCCCCTTGCCGAAACAGTCAGCTTTAGAAGTTGGCGCGGCGGGCCAGGTGGTGACGCCCTCGACATCCAGATTTATGGCGCGAGCTCCGAGACCCTGAAGGCCGCAGCCGAAAGCCTGAAGACGAGCCTCGTGCAATTTGGCGAAGTCTCCGCGCTTGAGGACAATTTGGCATATGACAAAGAGGAAATCATTCTTCAACTCACGCCGCAGGGTCAAAACCTTGGCTTCACCATTGACGCTTTGGGACGGACACTGCGGGATCGCTTGGGTGGGATTGAGGCCGCGACCTATCCTGATGGTCCGCGTTCTGGAACTATCAGGGTTGAGCTTCCGGCAGGTGAGCTTACGGCCGATTTTCTTGAACGCTCGCAGATGCGGGCGACGAGCGGCATCTATGTGCCCTTGGCGGACATCGTGGGCGTGACCCAACGCACGGGATTCTCCACCATCCGTCGCGAAAACGGTGTGCAACTGATCTCGGTAACAGGCGATTTGTCAGAGGATGATCCCGCGCGGGCCGCGGAAATCATGACACTAGTCGAGGCGGATATTCTGCCCACTTTGGAATCGGAGTTTGGCGTCGAGACCAGACTGTCTGGGTTGTCGGAACAGTCAGATCAGTTCCTCAATGACGCGCGTGACGGATTGATTCTCTGCCTCACGGGCATCTTCCTAACGCTAGCTTGGATTTTTTCCAGCTGGACTCGGCCTCTTGTCGTGATGGCCATTATCCCCTTTGGTCTCGTCGGAACGATCTACGGGCATTACCTATGGGATGTGCCGCTGAGTATATTCACGGTCGTCGGGCTGATTGGTATGGTTGGTATTATCATCAACGATTCCATCGTGCTTGTTTCGACCATTGATGAATACGCCCAAGAACGCGGACTTATTCCAGCTATTATAGATGGGACAGCGGACCGTTTGCGCCCCGTCATGCTGACGACAATGACGACTGTCCTTGGGCTTGCGCCGCTTTTGTATGAAGGGTCCAGCCAAGCGCAGTTCCTGAAACCGACAGTGATCACGTTGGTCTATGGTTTGGGTTTTGGCATGGTTCTGGTTCTTCTGATTGTGCCAGCCCTTTTGGCGATGCAGGCCGACGTGGGCCAGCAAGTCGCATCGGCGCGTCGCATGCTGACCCGTCCAAAGCGCAGTGGAAACGTCGGCATTGTCGTATTTGGGGCAACGCTTGGGGTGGGGGCGCTATTTACTGTGACGCTTTGGCCAATGCTGCGCGGGGAACATGGCACATCTGAAGTGTTCCTAGGTGCTGCGACTTTCTTGGGTGCTACGGCTGCGCTTTTGGTCCTCGTTTTCATCGGGGCTGCCTTTGAAAAGAAATTCCGCAGTCGCAGACAGGCGTAAAAATTCGGCGCGCTTTGGGGTGTATACGAAACTTTCGCATGTCCTGTGCCCCGCCCAAGAACGCAACTGACACGGTGAATGTCGTATTTGCGCTGTTGCGATAGCTTTGCGCCCGATAAACCTATGCTCAAGACATATGCAAAGGATACCCGCAGAATGGCACTCGATGATCGTAAGGGCGTTTGGAAATCTGGTAAGGGTAAAGGCCGCCATACCACAAAGGGTCGGCAGTTAGACGATACAGCCCACGGCGAGGTTGTCGCGCTTTTGGGTGATGGCCCTTATGCGCGTGATATGCTCATTGAGTATTTGCACTTGATCCAAGACAAATTCGGATGCCTTTCTGCGACCCATTTGCGGTCTTTGGCCGAACTGCTGCGTGTTGGTCAGGCTGAGGTCTATGAGGTCGCGACCTTCTACGCCCACTTTGATGTGGTCAAAGAGGGCGAGCCAAAGCCGCCCGCGCTGACGATTCGTGTTTGTGATAGCCTTTCGTGCGAGATGGCTGGTGCGCAGGCGCTCAAAAAGGCACTCGAGGATGGTCTTGATGCGAATGAAGTGCGCGTGTTGCGTGCCCCTTGCATGGGTCGTTGTGATACAGCGCCCGTATTGGAAATCGGCCACGCCCATATCGACCACGCCACTGTTGAAAAGGTCGAGGCCGCAATTGCGGGTGGCCATACCCACGCAGTAATCCCCGACTACGAAGGTTTTGACGCCTATGTTGCCGCTGGTGGTTACGCCGAACTGAAGGCGCTGCGCAAGGACGGCAATTGGGAAGACGTGCAAGCCAAGATCAAGGAAAGCGGTTTGCGCGGTCTTGGTGGCGCTGGCTTCCCATCTGGTACCAAGTGGGGCTTTGTCCGCGCCAATGAGGGCACCCGCTATCTTGCCGTGAACGGCGACGAGGGCGAGCCTGGCACATTCAAAGATCGCTATTATTTAGAGCGCACGCCGCATCTTTTCCTAGAGGGCATGTTGATCGCGGCTTGGGCCGTGGAGGCAGAGCGTGCCTATATTTACATGCGCGACGAATATCCTGCTGTGCTGCATATCTTGGCTGCTGAAATCGCGAAACTTGAGGCGGCTGGTATTCTCGAGGCTGGCTACATCGAGGTGCGCCGCGGTGCCGGTGCCTACATCTGCGGCGAAGAATCCGCGATGATCGAAAGCATCGAAGGCAAGCGCGGCATTCCGCGTCACCGTCCGCCGTTTGTGGCCCAAGTCGGTATCTTTGGAAAGCCAACGCTGGTGCATAACGTCGAGACCTTGTTGTGGGTCGCCCGCGTCATGCGCGAAGGGCCAGAGGTTCTCAATTCGGTCGAAAAGAATGGCCGCAAGGGCTTGCGCAGCTACTCCGTATCAGGCCGCGTCAAGAACGCTGGCGTCTATCTTCTTCCTGCTGGTTCCACGATTATGGACGTCATTGATGCCGCTGGCGGCATGGCCGCTGGCGAGGTGTTCAATGCCTATCAACCGGGTGGTCCGTCCTCTGGTTTGCTGCCCGCTTCCATGTGTGACATCCCGCTTGATTTCGACACGCTGCAACCGCACGGCACGTTCATCGGGTCTGCTGCGGTGGTCGTCCTCTCTGAACGTGACAGCGCCCGCGATGCTGCACTGAATATGCTACGTTTCTTTGAAGACGAGAGCTGTGGTCAATGCACCCCATGCCGCGTCGGTTGCGAGAAAGCGGTCAAGTTGATGCAGGCCCCGAAATGGGACCAAGCGCTGCTCAAGGAACTCAACACCACCATGGTTGATGCCTCGATTTGTGGCCTTGGTCAGGCGGCACCGAACCCGATCAAAATGGTCATGGCCTTCTTCAAGGATGAAATCTGATGTCAAAAATTACATTCACACTTGATGGTAAATCGGTCGAAGCTGAAAAAGGCATGACCATCTGGGAGGTCGCCAACGGGCGCGGCCTTGTGATCCCGCATCTGTGCCACAAGCCAGAGCCGGGCTATCGGTCTGACGGTAACTGCCGTGCTTGTATGGTTGCAATCGAGGGCGAGCGTACTTTGGCTGCGTCGTGTATTCGCGAACCGTCCGAGGGCATGGTTGTCACAACTGACAAGCCGCGCGAAGTGCAGGCCCGCAAGATGGTGATGGAAATGCTCGTCGCCGACCAGCCAGAGCGCGAAGTCGCCCACGACAAATCCTCTCACCTTTGGGATATGGCTGAGGCGCAGGGTGTGTCTGAGAGCCGTTTTCCGACGATGGATGCCGAACATATTCCGCTGCTCGACAGCTCGCACGTTGCGATGTCGGTGAACCTTGATGCGTGTATCCAATGCGGTCTTTGCGTACGTGCATGTCGCGAAGTGCAGGTCAACGATGTGATCGGCATGGCGGGGCGCGGGCATAACGCCTACCCCGTTTTCGACATGGACGACCCGATGGGCGATAGCTCTTGTGTGGCGTGCGGCGAATGTGTGCAGGCTTGCCCGACGGGTGCTTTGATGCCCGCGACGGTGACGGATGAAAACCAAGTTGGCGACAGCGCGGATTTCGACAGCGAAGTCGAGTCCGTCTGTCCATTCTGCGGTGTCGGCTGCCAGATTTCGCTCAAGGTCAAAGACAACAAAGTGAAGTTTGTGGGGGGCATCAATGGCCCCGCAAACGAAGGGCGTCTTTGCGTCAAAGGGCGCTTTGGCTTTGACTATATCCACCACGATCACCGTCTGACGAAACCACTGATCCGCCGTGATGATGCACCTGCCAAAGGGCTCAACGTTGACCCTGGAAACTGGCAGGAATTCTTCCGCGAGGCGTCATGGGACGAGGCGCTTGATTTCGCCGCAAAGGGGCTTTTGGACCTGAAGGCAGAGAAGGGCGGGGCGTCTGTTGCTGGCTTTGGCTCGGCTAAATGCACCAACGAAGAGGCCTACCTTTTCCAGAAAATGATCCGCCAAGGATTCGGCCACAACAACGTCGATCACTGCACACGTTTGTGCCATGCGTCGTCCGTTGCGGCCTTGATGGAGAACGTCGGATCGGGTGCGGTTACTGCGACCTTTAACGAGATCGAAAACGCAGATGTGGCAATTGTCATTGGTGCGAACCCTGTCGAAAACCACCCTGTTGCCGCGACCTATTTCAAGCAGTTCGCGAAACGTGGTGGCAAGCTGATCGTCATGGATCCGCGCGGCGTTGGCCTGCGTAAATTCGCGTCACATATGCTGCAATTCCGCCCCGGTGCGGATGTGTCGATGCTCAATGCGATCTGCCATGTGATCGTCGAAGAAGAGCTTTACGACAAAGCCTATATCGAGAAATACACCGAGAATTGGGACGCCGAAAAAGCCCACCTCGCGAATTTCACACCTGAGAAAATGTCAAAGATCTGCGGCATTGAACCAGAGGTGCTGCGCGATGTGGCCCGCACTTTTGCAGGTGCTAAAGCGGGGATGATTTTCTGGGGCATGGGCATTTCGCAGCACATTCACGGCACCGATAACTCACGTTGTCTGATCTCGCTTGCCTTGATGACGGGTCAAGTCGGTCGCCCCGGCGCGGGGCTTCACCCATTGCGCGGCCAAAACAACGTGCAGGGTGCGTCTGATGCAGGCCTGATCCCGATGTTCTTGCCTGATATGCAGACAGTGACCGACGACGGCGTGCGGTCACGTTTCGCCGAAGTTTGGGCGCGTGATTTGACCGCTGATGCGATCAACGAACCACTGCTTGCGCAAAAGGGCCTGACTGTGACCGAGATCATGGATGCGGTGCATGATGGCGATATTCATGGGATGTATATCTTGGGCGAGAACCCTGCGATGTCTGATCCTGATGTGGAACATGCGCGTGACGCTTTGGCAAAGCTGAAGCACCTGATTGTGCAGGATATCTTTATCACTGAAACGGCAAACTATGCTGATGTGATCCTGCCTGCCTCTGCCTTTGCCGAGAAATCTGGCACGGTCACGAATACCAACCGTCAGGTCCAAATGGGCCGTCCTGCTGTTGCCCCTCCGGGTGAAGCACGCGAAGATTGGTGGATTGAAGTTGAGCTCGCAAAGCGTCTTGGCCTCGGCTGGAAATACACCCACCCTCGCGAAGTTTTCGCGGAAATGGGTCTGTTGATGAAGTCGTTCAGCAACATCTCTTGGGATCGTTTGGAAAACGAAAGTGCGGTCACTTATCCGTCGCTTTCGCCAACTGATCCAGGTCAGCCGATCATGTTTGCGAACGGGTTCCCGCGTGCCGATGGCCGTGCGAAATTCACTCCTGCCGATGTGATTGCACCTGATGAGGCACCCGATGCAGAGTATCCGATGATCCTCACAACGGGACGTCAGTTGGAGCATTGGCACACGGGGTCAATGACCCGTCGTTCCAAGGTTCTTGACGGTCTGGAGCCAGAGGCGAACTGTTCGCTGCACCCGTCCACTTTGCGCAAACTTGGTGTTCCTGCTGGTGGGATGCTGCGGCTGTCTACCCGACGCGGATCAATCGAGATCATGGCGCGTGAAGACCGTGCCGTGGCCCCTGATATGGTGTTCCTGCCCTTTGCCTATGTCGAGGCGGCCGCGAACATCCTGACGAACCCTGCGGTGGACCCATACGGGAAAATCCCCGAGTTCAAATTCTCGGCTGTGAAGGTCGAGAAAATAGAGACTATTGCGGCGGAATAACGGAATTCGGCTATTTGGTCACAGCGCCAGATAGCCGATCCCACCAAAGGCCAAAGCGCAGCCAAACCATTGCAGCGGGGTCATCTGCTCGCGCAGGATCGCCCAAGCCAAAACGATTGTTAGTAGGCCAAAACATGATGCGGCCACGGCTGCATATTGCGCATCGGGAAGCCCGCCCGCCGAGAGCACACACGCAAGCGCGATCCCGTCAGCGATACCCATGACAACGAGCATTGGCATTGCCTTTTTGCCCGCCCAGAATGGCAAGCGACGTATCGCCATACCTGCAATCAAAAGCGTAATCGCGGTGATCCGTGTCACCAGCGTGACAGGCATATGCCCTGCTGTCTCAGCGGCATATTGGCCAAGCGCAAATGTCCCTGCAAAACCAATGGCTGCAATCAGTGAAAACAGAATTGT
>Ga0208804_1000123_pt1 | contig 15485 bp, 19 predicted proteins | sample Colrivmeta1553A3_FD_187658 | JGI IMG/M metagenome (GOLD analysis project Ga0208804, IMG submission 187658) | Estuarine microbial communities from the Columbia River estuary - metaG 1553A-3 (SPAdes) (version 2) | ecosystem: Environmental > Aquatic > Marine > Intertidal zone > Estuary | place... | reverse complement strand
CCTATGGCGGCGACTACGGTGAGAAGAAGCATGATGGCAACTTCTGCTGCGATGGAATGGTTTTCCCAGATCGCACCGCTAAGCCTGCAATGGCTGAATTTAAGGCTATTGCCGCCCCTGCCAATATCAGCGCAGTAAAGGCATCAACTGGTTCTTTCAAAATCTTTAACAAGCACTTCTTTAAAGACTTGAGTGAGTATGAAGTGAGCTGGACTATTGCTCGCGATGGCCTCATCATCGATAGTGGCAAAATAAAGCTGCCTAAGGTTGCACCACGTAAAACTGTTGCATTTAAAGTTTCATCAAGGCATTTAGCCAAGGCCGATGGCCCAGGTGAGCGCTTCATTACTTTCACCATCATTAACATTGATAGCACCCCATGGGCACCAGCATTTACTGAAGTTGGCTGGAATCAAATGGCTCTGCCTTCACGTGCTCTAACAATTAAGAGTGCAAAAGCCTCTGATGAATACACAAATGTTCTAGATGATTACGGCCAGATTGTTCTGCCACGCGGAGTTGTTCCACCGACACTAACTCTTTGGCGCGCACCAACTGATAATGATCGCATCGGACATATGGCAACCAAGTGGAATCGTTGGGGCCTGCGCGATATGGATCGCACAGACTGTGTTGTTTCACAAAATCGCACCAGCACTAAAGTCACAAACACCTGGCAGACAAGTACTGGAATCTCTATCAAGCATGTTCAAACGATTACTCCAGTTGCTGATGGCTTTAGAGTCAAAGAATCTGTAACTTTGCCTAAGGCGCTGACAGATGTTGCCCGTGTTGGAATTAACTTCGAACTCGATGGTGCATTAACTGATGTGACATGGTTTGGCTCTGGTCCTCATGAGTCATACCCAGATCGAAAGATTGCTCGTATTCATCGCTTTGTTTCCACTGTTGCAAATCAATACATTCCATATGTCAGGCCACAAGAAAATGGTGGACATAACGCTGTGCGCTGGTTTGAAGTCACAGATGCAACCGGGCATGGAGTTCGAGTCCACATGGGTAAGCCATTACAGGTCTCTGTAACACCTAATAGAGCAGTGGATTTAGCTGATGCCACCCATGATGTTGAAGTAAAAGCATGTGGCAACGTCGTTGTTCATATCGATGGTGCTCATCGCGGAGTTGGTACGTCATCATGTGGTCCAGATACTTTGCCTAAATACAAAATCAAACCAGGACTACACACCTGGGAATGGACGCTTACTTCAATCTAAATTCAACGGCCAACCAATGGCAATTGGGTATTTGCAGCTTCGACCATCTCCTGATGATTTACCGCGCGCACGTCGCCACATCCATGGCAGAGCAAAAGTTATAAACCACAAAATACTGACTACTACTTTAAAAATCTTAGGTTCAGGCTTTGCAGGTGGCAGAGGATCACGCCAACCTGCATTAAATGGAAGCTCTAGAAGTTCTAGCACTGCATCTGCAACACGTTCATGACCCAGAGCATTTAGGTGCAAACGATCAAAGGCTAAAAATCTTTTATCGCTAAATGCTGGTTCTTCATTTGCATCAGCGATGATTGCGCCAACTTCTTGTGCAACGGCTCGAACATTTCGATTAAATCCACCAAAGCGCTCTTCCCACATCTTGGCAGAGCGGCCTGTGTTACCTGTGCGCTCTAAAACAGTGAAAAGTAAAATCGTTGCACCTGATGCCGCAAGGCGTCTAACAGCATCGGCGTATTGGGCTAAAACAATCTCGGCCTTGTATCCAGGTCTAATGACATCATTTGCACCAGCATGAAAAGAAATCAAAGTATCTGGCCCAGTTACTTGCGCTAAGGCTGCTTCAAGCTGTTCATCAATGACTTGTCTAACAAGTTTTCCGCGAATAGCTAAGTTGGCATATGTGAAATCTGGATGGGCTTTTGCCATGCCATCTGCAACGCGATCTGCCCAGCCACGATAGTTTCCATGCAGTTTTTCATCAGACATACCCTCGGTATAGGAGTCTCCGAGTGCGATAAAACGAGTGTAAATCACCTGCTTACCCCTTACGGCGTGCCTGATCTATATGAAAGAGCGCAATGGATGTTGCAACAGAGGCGTTCAACGACTCAGTTGAAGCACTGATTGGAATAGAAATTACAAGATCACACTTCTCGCGAGTTAAGCGAGCAAGGCCTTTTCCTTCACTGCCAACAACAATCATGATTGGCTCTGCAGCAATCTTCATTGAAGCAATAGTGTCCTCAGACTCTCCATCTAAACCAACAACAAAGAGGCCCTGCTTCTTAGCAGCATCAATAGTGCGAGCAAGATTAGTTACCTGAGCAATTGGCATACGGGCAGCTGCTCCTGCAGATGCTTTCCAGGCAGATGCAGTCATAGCAGCAGCGCGGCGCTCAGTCATAAGAACACCTGCTGCACCAAATGCTGCTGCACTTCGAACAATGGCACCTAAGTTACGTGGATCTGTCACACCATCGAGTGCAACAACTAAGGCAGGATTTTTAGCACGAGACATGATTTCTTCAAATGATGAATATTGGAAAGGCTTAATTGCCAGAATAATTCCCTGGCTGTTAGGTGAGATTCCTTCAACTTCAGCGCGGTGTGCTTCGCGAATTGGAAGACCTAAGTGAAGTGCCAGCTTTAAAGACTCTGCAACACGATCATCAACATCGATACTGCGAGCAACTAATAACTCTGTGGCAGGAACTGCTTCGCGCAGCGCCTCTAGAACTGCGTTACGACCTGCAACTACTTCACCTCTTGGGCGATCACCGCGTGGTGCACGTGAAGGTGCAGAACGAGTCATCGTTGTTGCGCGTGGTGAAGTTGAACGGGTAGAAGGAGAACGAGTTGCCTTTTTCTCTGCAGCTTTCTTGCGCTTTGCAGCTGCGTGATAAGGACGATCTTCAGCTTTAGGAGTTGGGCCTTTGCCAGTTAAACGCTTCTTATTTTTTCCACCAGTACCTGAAGATGGACCCTTTTTTGATTGGCGGATTGCGCCTTTGCGTGATGAATTGCCGGCCATGGTTAGCTCTTTTCTCCCATTGACCAACGTGGCCCTTGTGCTGTGTCCTCAATTGTAATTCCTAATTCAAGGAGCCCATCACGGATTGCATCTGATGCAGCGAAATCCTTACGCTCACGTGCAGCTGCGCGCTCTTTTAGCGCTAACTGAATAACACCATCGAGTGCTGCGCTGACATTTCCTGAAGCGCTTTGTGGGTAATTAGTATCAAAGGGATCACAGCCCAGAATCTGCAGAGCTCCGCGGATTTCATTGGCATTCTTTGCAATCGCCTTTTTATCACCATCAGTAATTGCTTGGTTTCCAAGACGTAGGTTCTCAGAGATTGAAGCCAATCCTGCCGGCACAGCTAAATCATCATTCATTGCCGCGCAAAAAGCATCAGTAATTGTTGGCTCTGGTTGTGTTCCAAGAATCTCAACGGATCGGGTTAAGAAGTTTTCAATGCGACGAAATGCCACAGCTGATTCATCTAGCGCTGCCTCTGAGTACTCCAGCATTGAACGATAGTGCGCACTGCCTAAATACCAACGCAGTTCAATTCCACGAACGCGCTGCAAAATAACTTCCACCTGCAAAGTATTTCCAAGGGACTTACTCATCTTTTCACCAGCTTGAGTAACCCAAGCGTTATGTAACCAGCGGTTAGCAAATTTATATCCAGCTGCCTCTGATTGCGCGATCTCGTTTTCATGGTGAGGGAAAACTAAATCTAGACCGCCTCCGTGAATATCAAATGCCTCACCAAGATAGGCATGTGCCATTGCAGAACACTCTAAGTGCCAACCAGGACGTCCTGCTCCCCATGGAGTTGGCCATGATGGATCTCCAGGCTTAGCTGCTTTCCAGAGTGCGAAATCGCGTGGATCTTTTTTATATGTTTCATCAGCATCTGCAGCTGGTTGTAGATCATCGAGCTTTTGGCCTGAAAGAGTTAAATAGCGCTTTAACTTGCGCACCTCTAAATACACATCACCATTGCCAGGGGCATAAGCAGCGCCATTATCAATAAGTTTTTGCATCAATTCGATCATCTGGGTGATGTGCCCGGTTGCGCGAGGCTCATAGGTGGGCGGCAAAACATTTAATGAAGCAAAAGCTTGGGTGAAGATGCGCTCATACTTCATTGCAACTGCCCACCACGGTGCTTTTTCATGGACTGCTTTATGCAAAATCTTGTCATCAATATCGGTGACGTTTCGAATGAAAGTAACGTCATAACCAGTCCAGGTTAACCAACGGCGCAAGATGTCAAAGTTAACTGCGCTACGAACATGGCCAATATGTGGGTGTGATTGAACCGTTGCACCGCACACATACATAGAGACCTGACCCGGAATAAGTGGCTTAAAAACGCCTACTTCACGGGTTGCTGTGTCATAGAGATTGAGTGCGGACATTTGCTAATTCTACTGCTTAGAAACCAGAGCAGTTGCAATGGCTGCGATGCCTTTGCCTTCACCAGTTAAGCCCATTCCATCAGTTGTCGTTGCAGAGACTGAAACCTGCACGCCACCAAGGGCAGATGAAATAGCTGTAATTGCTTCAGCGCGACGCTTACCAATCTTTGGACGATTGCCAATGATCTGCACACTCACATTAGAAATAGCAAAGCCTTCTTTTTTCACTAGCGCTGCGCACTCTTGCAATAAACGCGTGCCTGAAGCACCTGCATATTCAGGGCGATCAGTTCCAAAATTACTTCCTAGATCTCCAAGGGATGTGGCAGCAAAGAGGGCATCACAGATTGCATGGGCTGCAACATCGCCATCAGAGTGGCCTTCAACGCCTTGCTCATCTGGCCAGTGCAAACCAGCTAGCCATAGCTCGCGCCCCACACCAAATACATGTGCATCCGTTCCCACGCCTGTGCGAACATCTTGGCCTAAACCTAAATATGAAAGAGCGGTATTTAAATCAGCAGGAGTAGTGATTTTTATTGCTCGCTCTTCACCTCTAATGACTTTTACTTTTCCGCCCGCTGCTTCAATCAGGCCAGCATCATCTGTTGCATCATTTCCTGATGCATGAGCATCGCGAAGAGCTGAAGTTTTAAAACCTTGTGGAGTTTGAATACTGACAAGTGATGCGCGATCAGGAGTTGAAACTACAAAGCCGTTGCTATCAGTGACTTTAATTGTGTCCACAACAGCCAAGGCTGGAACTACTGCCACTTCACCGCTTTGTAGCTGGGCAATAACGCGCATTGCCACATCAGTACTAGCAAGTGCTCTGGCGGCATCATGAACTAAAACGTATTCACCTGCTGCAACTGCCAGGCCGTTTCTCACACTGGCAGAGCGTGTGGCACCGCCTGTAACAACAACGATGCCTTCACCTGCTAACTCACTTATTTGTTTTTCAAAGCCAGCAGGGGCGGTAACAATGATTTGATCCACGACAGGTGCAAGGGATGAAATGGCATGCTCAAGCAGAGTGCGATCTGCTAATTGGATGAGAGCTTTAGGAATACCTGCGCCAAATCTTTCACCACTGCCAGCGGCAGCGATGATGGCGCTAATAGACATTGTTACGAAGCGAGAACCTCGTCAAGGATTACTGCAGCCTTTTCTTCATCAGTGCGCTCTGCAAGAGCTAGCTCTGAGATAAGGATCTGCTTCGCCTTGGCGAGCATGCGCTTTTCACCAGCTGATAGACCACGGTCTAAGTCGCGGCGATACAAATCGCGAACAACTTCAGCAACCTTAATAACATCACCTGAGGCGAGCTTTTCTAGGTTTGCCTTGTAACGACGTGACCAGTTAGTTGGTTCTTCTGTATATGGCTGGCGCAAGACGTTAAACACACGATCTAGGCCTGCAGAATCAACGACATCGCGAACTCCGACAAGATCCACGTTTTCAGCTGGAACACGTACGGTTAAATCGCCTTGAGCAACTTTTAACACTAGGTAGGTCTTTTCTTCACCCTTGATCACGCGAGTTTCAATAGCTTCGATTAATGCAGCCCCGTGATGAGGATAAACAACGGTTTCGCCGACCTTAAATGTCATGTGATGCCCTTCGCTAGAGGGTCAATTCTACCAGCAATATCGCAATGAGAAAACCTGGCTATAACCAGCGTGAATCACTGCTTATTTGATGTGAGACAATTGCGCCTATGCGCCGCGTACTAACTGCATTGTTAATTGCAACATTAACCGTCTCACTCAGTGGATGCGGAGCTGGACTTAACGCTGAAACTCGAAATCTCAAGCAAGTAACTGATGGTGTTGAGGCAACAGTAAATACTGACGGTAACAATATTAAGGTAGTTAATCTCCTCGTCGTTGAAACTGCCCAAGGCGCTGGCGTAATAGTGGGAACACTGGTTAATTCAATGGATCAAGAAGATGCACTCCTTGGTCTTGCAATTAATGGTCAAATAGCAACAGTGACCGGAACTAGCACTTTAGCTAAAAACACACCCGTTATCTTTGAAGGACCAAGTGCAAATGCAAAGGCTGTGGTTCCAGTTCTAGGTGCTAAAGCTGGTCAAAGAGTGCAAGTAACAATGTTCTTTGCCCGTGCCGGTGAAGTAAGCGTGCAAGCGATTATTCGTGACCAGCGTGATGACTACGCTGGCATCACTGCTTAAAAACTTACTTCTTTCCCTGATTAGCAACAGCTGCAATGGCCTCTTTTGCTGCCTCTGGATCTAAATACTCTCCGCCCTTAACCGTTGGCGTTAGATCAGCATTGAGTTTGTAATAGAGCGGAATTCCAGTGGGGATATTTAACCCAGCGATATCAGCATCACTGATTCCATCTAGGTGCTTCACCAGTGCGCGCAGTGAGTTGCCATGGGCAGTAACAAGCACTCGCTTGCCGGCCTTTAAATCAGGAACGATTGATTCATGCCAATAGGGAAGCATGCGCTCAATAACATCTTTGAGGCACTCAGTCTTAGGGGCGGTGATGTCGCTATAGCGTGCATCTTTAGCCTGTGAAAACTCATCATTGTCATCAATGGCAGGTGGTGGCACATCAAATGAACGGCGCCACAACTGGAACTGTTCTTCGCCATATTGAGCCAAAGTCTGCGCTTTATCTTTGCCTTGCAGCGCTCCGTAGTGACGCTCATTTAATCTCCATGAGCGCTTAACTGGAATCCAATGACGATCACAGGCATCGAGTGCTAACTGCGATGTGTGAATAGCACGGCGTAATAGTGAAGTGTGTAATAAATCTGGAAGCAATCCACGCTCGGCTAGTAACGCGCCACCTCTACGGGCTTCATCTTCACCCTTTGCAGAAAGGCGCACATCGACCCACCCTGTAAAAAGGTTTTTAGCGTTCCACTCTGATTCTCCGTGGCGCAAAAGGATTAATTCGTAGTTGCTCATAGATGCATCCTAAACCAAATGCTTAAAAGCATCTAAATTGGCAAGTGACTCCCCGCGTGAAACACGCCATGCCCATTCTCGACGGATGGCATTTGCAAAGCCGAGTTCTAATAATGGATTAAAAGAAGAGTCTGAGATTTGTAGGACAGAGCCGACTAAACGATCTATCTCACGATCTGTAACGGCAGAGAGCGGCAAGCGCCCCACCAGGAAAATATCTCTCACATCATTGATTGCAAAAGCGATTCCATAGAGGGATGCATTCTTTGCCATGCACCAGGCATGAACGGCCGCCTCATTATCATCAGGCTTTCTGATAACAAAGGCGTTAATGCTCAAAGAGTGATCGCCGACAATGAGTGCAAGGTGAGTCTGCAACTTCTTTTCCCCAGGCAAAGTAACCAGAAAAGTATTCTCATCTTTTCTATCAAACTCTAAATCATGAGAATCTAAGAACTCTTCAATGATAAATCGTGGGTCAATCGCAACCATTTACTCTCCTGCGATTTTAAGAGCAGCGTTGTGCTCGGTAATAACTTGATCATAAATATCTAGCGTGCCTCTAGCTGTTGTGTCCCAACCAAAGTGGGATGCATGCTCAATGGCGCCCATTGATAAGAGCACGCGGCGCTGTGGCTCTTGCAGCAAACGTGCAATAACAGAGGACCAGGCCTTTGCATCATGGCCATCAACTAGAACCCCTGAAATACCATCGGCAACTGCGGTGCGAAGGCCGCCAACTGCCGTTGCAACAACTGGAGTTCCACATGCCTGTGCTTCAAGTGCAACTAAACCAAAACTCTCAGAATAACTTGGTACGCATACTAAATCAGCTGCGCGATACCACTGTGGCAGATCACTACGCGGAACCGGTGGCATAAAGCTAACAACATCATCAATACCAAGCCATGAGGTTAACTCTTTTAACCGCTCAACTTCTTCAGTATTAGCACCCGATGCACCGCCAATAATATTTATTACAAGCTTGGGGCGAAGTTGTGGTGAGTGCTTTACTAACTCCGCACTTGCTCTAATTAATACTTCAGGGCCCTTATGGGGCTGGATACGACCAACAAAAGTGACAACGAGTGCGTCTAGATTAATTCCAACAAACTCACGCGCTGCTGTTCGGCCAGCACCTGGAGTGAATGTGTAGAGATCAACTCCTGGTGTAACAACATGGACGATATCTGGGCAAGCCTCATAGAGTGAAACCAGGCTGGCAGCTTCAGCATCGGTATTTGCAATAAGGGCGTGGGCTGCAGCAACTACTTGTGTTTCACCCTGCACGCGAATCATTGGTTCTGGTGATTCACCTTCAGCTAAATTCAAATTCTTCACACGTGCCATGGTGTGCATGGTGTGAACAAGTGGAATACCTAGCTCTTTACTTGCAGGCATTCCTACTTTGCCTGAGATCCAGTAGTGAGAATGGATCACGTCATAGTTTTCTTCTTTAATAATACGTAAGAACTCTTTAGATAAACCATTGATGTGGGCAGGTAGTTCTTCTTTGGTGAGTACGCCATGACCACAGGCAAAGTGGCGAACGCGCACACCTTTAGATAATTCAACTATCTCTGCTTGCTGCGGATTAGTTCGGCGCGTGAAGATATCTACTTCCACTCCCATTGCTGCCATGCGCTGGGCTGCTTCAACAACATAGATGTTCATGCCACCAGCATCACCAATACCTGGTTGATCCAGAGGTGATGTGTGCACCATCAAGGTTGCAATGCGCCCGTTCATGCTTTAAGGGTACGGGCAATTAGAAGGTTGCGCGAATGCTCCCCACGCTCTTGCCCCCGCCGTAGGTATTTTCCTCTATTTCTTTAGCATCCACGCCAAGAATCTTTAGCGCAGCTGCAGTCACTGCAGGCAATGCCCGCGAAGTTCCATCACTGATCTTGATGGCTAATGTGCGCCCATCTGGCATTGATGCAACATTAAAACCCTCTGCGCCATCTTTCATAAACAGACCATCAATATTTTGCATCATCCGTGTTGCAAGTCGACCTTGCCCTGAAACCATCTCTGGAAACTCTCTGCATGCTTGCGCAACGCTTTGGTGCACAGGATCAGTTGAAATAGTTAACGCTCTAACTGCTCTTGCCAAACCAAGCAGAGAAAACATAAATAGTGGTGCCCCGCAGCCATCCACTGTTGTATTAGCAATGGCTTCCCCACTCATCATCTCTACTTCTTTAGCAATAGCTAATTGCAGTGGATGCTCTGGGCTCAAATAAGAATCAATAGGCCAGCCATTGATATGGCATGTAAGAATCATTCCTGAATGCTTTCCGCTGCAGTTCATGGCTAAGCGTGTGGGCTGTGTTGTTCTACGTAGCTCTTCATCCAATGGCCTATCCATCACACACTGCAATGAATGCTCATCTAAATCAGCCTTTGCCAAAATAGCTAGCGCCCCGCTTTGGTGCATCTGAGTGCCAGCATGAGAAGCACAAACCAATGCCAATAAACGCGGCTCTAAATCAAGGCCTGCGCGCACCATCGCTGATGCTTGAATTGATTTAAGGGAAGAGCGTGAATACATAGGCAGCGTGGGATCACCTTTTTGAAAAGCGATAGTGCCATCAGCGTTGAGTAAAACAACGTGGCCGGCATGAATAGATTCCACTTTCCCGCCGCGTGTTACTTCGGCTAGGACTTCACCTAACATCATTCAGCTGAACGTGGCAGAGATGACCACACATGTGCTTGAAGTTCATGTCCCTCTGCTGCCATGTCATAGGCATAAAAGAGTTCACCGGCAACAAGACCATAGAGGCGAACACCTGCTGTAACAATCTTGGCAGATGGAGCGGAATAGCCTTGATCCATTACTAATTGAATCTTTGGACCATCAAAAGTTCCAACCCAACCTTCAGTAATTCCAGTTGAATGTGAAATCAATACCTCTAAAACATTATTAGGTTGCACGCGCCAAAAACCTACTTCAGATGCACCTGGGCGCACGATCTCACCATCGGCATCTAATATCCATGAACGTGAAAAGTAATTAAGAAAATTGCGTCCATCATGATTAAAGACAACTTCATGGGCAAACTCAAAGCCTTCAATCGTTGGATATTCCCCGCGGCCCTTGCCGCGCCATGTGCCAACAAGCCAGGCAAGTGGGTTTAAATCTGGGTGCAATCCTTCAGGGATTGTGAAAACCATTTATGGACGTCCTCTAAATTTGGGCGAGCGCCTAGCTTGTGACTGGCGTCCGCGAAATGCGTAAAAGATGAGCGCAATACCTAAAGCGATGGCTACTAAGCCAAGGATTACTGAGGTAAGAAGCTCCATGCTCCAAATCGTAGCGGTTAAACAATCACCTGTTGTGATGCTGCAATTCCATCAACGCTAAGCGTGGCATCGGTTGGTGTATTTCGCTTAATCATCGCCAATGCGATCGTTCCCAGTTCATGGTGCCTTGCCACAGTGCCAATAAAGCCAACTACCACGCCATCATTTTCAATCTTTGTCCCAGTAGCAGGAAAACCAACATCACTGCCATCTAGGTGCAGCATTACTAATCTGCGAGGAGGATTACCTAAGTTAAATATCTTGGCCACAGTCTCTTGCCCTCTATAGCAACCCTTATTCATATGCACAGCGCCATTTAAAACACCGAGCTCATTAGGAATTGATTTGTGATCAGTTTCAAAACCAATACGTGGACGTCCTGCAGCAACGCGCTCAGCATCTAGTGCCCATGTTCCCACCTGTGTTGCAACTGCGCCAAAGGTTTGTGCCATCTGTGCAACTTCTCCTCTTGGAACTAATGCATACGGTCCACCGATATCTGTTGCAGCACCCGGTGCTCGAAGCACTGCAAACTCACTCGTTGCATCACGAACATCAACTTTGAGCATGAACTTCATTTTGGTGAGGTAGGCAATAAGCGTTTCTGCATAACCTGGATCTAGAGTAATAAAAGTAGTGCTTCCATCATCAACTAAGTTGAATTGATACTCAACGTGGCCTTGTGGATCTAAAATCATTGCAGATTTCCAGATGCCGACTTCTAGGTCGGTTAGAAACTGAGTAGTTAAATCATGTAACCACTTCAAACGATCATCACCGCTGACTGCAACAACAGAGAGATGTGAAAGATCTGCCCAGGCTTTGCCTGCCTCAATGGCTCTTTGTTCTTTTACTGGTTCACCAAAATGCCAAATTGCGCCCTTATCAGGACCATCTTCAACTAATACCGCACTCATTGGCAGTTAGAACAGGTTCCATAGATTGCAAAGTGTGAAACATCGGTCTTAAAGCCATACTCATCTGAGAGGGCGTTAACAAAGGTTGCCGCAACATCTAGCGGAGCATCTCCTACTGCTTCACACTTTCCACATACTAAATGCAGATGTGTGAGCTCTTCTGCTGCGTGGTAGGTGGCACCACCATGACCTAAGTGGGTGTGTTGAACTAAACCAACGTTTTCAAGTGTTTCAAGGTTTCTATAGACAGTTGAAAGATTAATTCCTGGATGAGTAAGGCGTACTTTCTCTGCCACTTCTTCCGGGGTGGAATGCCCTAGTTCTCGAACGGCAGCAAGGACTAATTCGCGTTGAGGTGTTAAACGCAATCCCTTATCGCGTAGCTCGTGTTTATCTGCCATGTGCCTACCTTACTTTGTCTGAGATTACTTTGCGCACCTGGGCTCATAAACCCCCCGGTAAATGGACCCAGGTGCGCCAAAGTTTCTTTTTAAAGGCTTAACGCTAGAGACGTTAAGAGGCTTGTGGTTTTCTAAGGCGCAGTAGCACTACATACATCTCGCACCCTAAGCAGTAGTTAAATGCAGCGTTAAGAAAGGCTGCAGCTAATGCAAACGAGATAGCGATTGTGAAGATCACTGAAATGCCTAGAACAGAACCAGCAATGGCAGTTAAAGCAAATAAAAGACCAACGCTTTGTGCAAACTGCGGTGGTCGCACATCTTCAGTGATCACTGCACTCTTTAACCGTGGCTTCACGATGCTCTTGAATATCGCTGCATACGGTGTGAACTGTGGACCACGAAAGGCACCGATTGCAAAAACTATTGCCTGAGCAATAACTACCCATAGGTTGTTAGTTGCTAAGGCGGTCGCTAAAACAGCTGTTGTAATCGCTGCACTAAATCGTGGTCCACGAGCATCAATCACCGTGGTTTGCTTAATCTGGGTTTCTTGTGTCATTTACTTTCTCCTTGGTTGACGAATAGTTAATTGTTTGAATTAAAAAACAATTACATTCGGCACAAAGAACCAGCTAAGCGACCGTAATCAATGACACGGCGCTTGGTGAATAAGCTGGCTAATGACATGTGGTAAATAATAAAGAAGGTAGTTCACAAACGCGAGTTGCGAACTATTTGCACAAACTATCTAATGGCAGCAAGGGCGTTGAGCACTTGTTCACGCTTAGGAGCACCCACCGCCCGGCCCACTTCATGGCCCCTGGAATCAAGGATTAAGGTCGTCGGTGTGCTCAAGATGTTTAACTCTCGCACTAGTTCTAAATGATCTTCTGCATCGATATCTATATGGACAACATCGTTTAATCCTTCAACAACGTTTTCTAATAGCGCACGGGTTGCCCGGCATGGCGTGCAAAAGGCTGAAGAGAATTGAACCAAGGAGGCTCTGGTGCCAAGGGGTGCGCCAATCATCTGGGCAGTAATGATGCCTGAGCGCTCTTTATCTCGTATCGCACCGCGTGAGCGCTGATACCAAATGCCATAGGCACTAGCCAGAGCCAGCGTGATAAGGATTGGAAGCAATGATTTCACGAGGGTAGTCTGTACCAATGGCCAAGGTTCTGCTACTTACGAACACACATGGTGCTAGTGCTGAAGTTTTACCGGCACTTGGTTTGCTTCAGCACAGCGTTCGCATCTTGCCGGCAGAGGCCTCTGTTTTAGTTGATGCACCAGATGCCGATGTTTTATTTATTGATGCTCGCCGTGAACTACCGGCAGCAAAGTCTTTAACAAAGCTCATCACAACAACTGGAATTGGTTGCCCCATCATTGCAATTACTACCGAAGGCGGGTTGTCAGCATTTAACGCTGACTGGGGAATTAACGATGTCATGCTCGACACTGCAGGTCCTGCTGAAGTAGATGCTCGTATCCGTATTGTTTTAGGTAAGCAGGCAGCTGCTGCGCTAGAAAATGATCCACACAACGGAGAAATTAGAAGTGGTGATGTCGCTATCGATGAATCCACATACACCGCCCGCTTAAAGGGAGAAGTTCTGGATTTAACTTTTAAAGAGTTTGAACTACTTAAATACTTAGCCCAACACCCAGGACGCGTCTTCACACGTGCTCAGCTCTTGCAAGAGATCTGGGGCTATGACTACTTCGGTGGTACTAGAACCGTTGATGTTCACATCCGACGCCTGCGCTCAAAGCTAGGCCCTGAGTTCGAAGCAATTATCGGAACAGTAAGAAACGTGGGATATCGCTTCACTGTCGATGCATAAGCCATGCGTCATATCCTCAAACTCCATCGCGATTTAACAACACAATCTCTGCCGCAACGCAGCCATGAGTTCACCATCGAGTGCTTTAACACCGCCACACATAAACAAGCCTGGCTAGATCTAAACAACATCATCTTTGCCCATCACGAAGATCAAGGTAATTGGGCTATGGCAGATCTAGAAAACCGAATGGCAGAGCCCTGGTTTGACCCACAGGGTTTCTTTCTTGCAACACAAAAAAGTGAAATACAAGGCTTTGTCTGGACCAAGATTCACCAAGATTTAGTTAATCAAGATCCAGTCGGTGAGCTCTATGTTGTTGGAACTGCGCCAGAACACCATGGCCGCGGCATTGCACGAGCACTCTCCGTAGAGGCTATTAACTACTTTGTTACTAAGGGTTTAAAGCATGCGATGTTGTATGTCGATGCTGATAATGAAAAGGCTTTAAAGCTCTATCAATCATTAGGGTTTAACTAGGCAAGAAAAAAGGAGCCAGGGGAACTGGCTCCTTTTTTACTTCTCAACTCTTTTTAAGGACGAACAGGCTTTACCGGCTTAGCTGGCATACCAGCCTTTGCAGTTGCAACGGCAGCTTTGAAAGCATCATGTGCAGCTTTCTTAGCTTCCGGTGTTGTTGCCGCATCACGCGCAGCTTTAAAAGTAGCTCTTGCGGATTCAATCGCTGGCTTTGCTGCTTCGCGAGCTGCTTTACGTGCAACATGTGCAGATTTAAATGCTGCCTTTGCTGCCTCGTGAGCTGCTTTTTGTTCTGGTGTTAATGCAACCTTCTTAACAACTGGAGTTGTTGGTTCAGCTGCTTGTGCTCCTGTGGCACCCGCAAGTGCAAATAGACCTGCAGTAGTTGCTACTGCAATGGTGCGCTTTAACGTGATCATGAAATCCCTTTCGTTTGTTCCACAACCTCTTGCGGATAAGTGAAAGTTAGAGTGCAAAGTTGTGGCAAAGCTCTGGCTAGCTTGTGAGTTTTTTGTGAAAACCTCAGGCTAAAAGCTCTTTTAAGCCTGCAACAAGTCTATCAACATCATCTCGTGTTGAGTATGGGGCTAGACCGGCACGCAGTGCGCCAGCATCACCTAAGCCAAGAGCGCGTGAGACCTCTAGGGCATAAAAATTTGATGCAGGCAGAGTGACGCTCTTTTGCGCCATAGCTTTATAGATATCAACGCTGTCATGTCCTGCAAAAGAGAAATAGATTGTTGGTGTGCGGTGCTTAGCGTGACCATACAAAACTACTCCGGGTAATGAAGCAACAGAGCTCTCTAAATACTCCAGTAGTTCATCTTCATACTTTTCTAGAGCGTTCATTGAGTTAACGATCTTTTCACGCCTAGTAACACCATTACCTGGTGCCATCTCGGAAATGAAATCGACTGCTGCAATACATCCAGCCATGAGCTCATATGGCAATGTGCCGAACTCAAAGCGCTCTGGGACGATATTGGTAGCGGGTAATAACTTGTCATTAGATAGCGTCTCAAGTAAGGCTGGAGAGGCTGCTAGGGCCGCGCAGTGTGGTCCCATTAATTTATAGAAAGAGAAACCAAAGAAATCAGCACCTATATCTTTAACGCTAATTGCAGCATGTGGTGTTAAGTGCACGCCATCAACATAAAACAGCGCTCCCACC
>Ga0208804_1000043_pt1 | contig 32236 bp, 25 predicted proteins | sample Colrivmeta1553A3_FD_187658 | JGI IMG/M metagenome (GOLD analysis project Ga0208804, IMG submission 187658) | Estuarine microbial communities from the Columbia River estuary - metaG 1553A-3 (SPAdes) (version 2) | ecosystem: Environmental > Aquatic > Marine > Intertidal zone > Estuary | place... | reverse complement strand
TCCGGGCTTTTCCACTTCCTTGGCAGCATAACCCGCCCAGGTTCGTAGGGTATCATCTCAGCCGAATCCGGCACCCCTGTGTGGGATCAAAGGTAGGGGAAATGGACGAGTGAAGCGCTTAAGGCATGAGAATCCTTTCCTACTTGTACTGTGTATCCCTACGAAGCTCGCCCCCTCCCATACCCCAAGCGCGTAGTACCCGAAGGGCTTCTGCCAGGCGTTGAGACCGGTCCCCACGCAGTACGACATAGGAATGGCCATATGCCTCCAAAAGGGCTAAATGCCTCATAAACAGGCGATCCCTATCCGTCGGATTCTCCCGCAATGGATCGGCCTCCCATGGAACCTCTGGGTGGCATAGTAGATAGAGCATGGGCGGTAGCTGCGCAAAATCGGCTTGAATTTCCTCCGGCACATGCCCAAACTTCTCTTCGGCCCAAATCCATGTCGTGAGCGCATCCGTATCCTCAATGGCTACGGACAGATCGTTTGCCGATCCTCTAGAGGACAGAGCCTCAAGCGTCTCTGCGGCCTGCCGCTGTGCATGGTGGATAGCCAGCAAGTCCTCTATTCCCCGGAATGGCTGTTCGGCGAGGTAGGTGCGCGCCGCTTCCGCGGCAAAAGGCCGACCCAAGGCCTGCGCTAGGTCTTGCGCCAGGGTACTTTTACCTGAAGACTCTGGTCCTGTTAGTACAACGCGAGCATGGGTGGGCTGTTCCAACGCGATGACGACACAATCTTCCTCCCGATCGGGGCGAGGCAGGGCATCGACCCATAAAATAAACCTTCGTCCATCCACCAATCGGACCAGCATGGGATCTGTTCCTGCGATGTTTCGGTCTAAACTCGGCCATTGCAGGATGCGGATGTCGTCGGCAAAGGCCAAACCCGGAGTCTTAGCCGCCTTGTACACAGCCTCCTTGGCTCCCCAGGCCATTCGAAGGCCCCAGTCGGAGCTGGATCCTTCCAAGAAAGCACGCTCTTCTGGATGCAAAAATTTGCCAGCAATGCGCTGCAGTTGAGGACGCGGGCCTTCGACGTCCACCCCCACGGCCACGTATGGATGGAAGACGGCGCAGGCATGGTGGCCTCCATGGCTCAGGCTCACGTGCCCCGCTTTGACAAAGGGACGGTCGCCATGGTATTGGATGCCAGCGGCGAGTCCAGGGTGGATGTCCTCCAAAGCTTTCCGTGCGGCCAAAAAGTGGGAGCGGCGGGTATCGTTGGAGAAGGCCCCCCAACGTTGGAGGTCTGCCGGCGAAAGGAAGGTTGGCGAGGGAAGTGCTGTGGCACTTGCCTCCAAAGGACAACGCCCTAATTTCAAGCCGAAAAGACCAATATTTTGGAACTCCTCCGAAACCTTCTTTGTACTTTTGCCGTTCCAAACCATAAACAAAGCAAATTTCAAGGAAATTATGGCAGCGACCAACTATATCCCCTACAAAGTCAAAGACATGTCCCTCGCTGAGTGGGGCCGCAAAGAAATCACCCTCGCCGAGGCGGAAATGCCCGGATTGATGGCTTTGCGCAATGAGTATGGTGCTTCCAAGCCCCTGGCTGGAGCCCGCATTGCCGGTTGCTTGCATATGACCATCCAGACCGCGGTATTGATCGAAACCTTGGTGGAGCTCGGCGCGGACGTAACCTGGTCCTCTTGCAATATTTTCTCCACCCAAGACCATGCTGCTGCTGCAATCGCTGCGGCCGGCATTCCTGTCTATGCGTGGAAAGGCATGAACGAAGAGGAGTTTGACTGGTGCATTGAGCAGACCTTGTTCTTTGGCGAGGACCGCGAACCTTTGAATATGATTTTGGACGATGGCGGCGACTTGACCAACATGGTCTTGGATCGCTATCCCGAATTGGCTCCAGGAATCGGAGGTTTGTCAGAAGAGACGACGACCGGTGTGCACCGTTTGTACGAGCGCATGATCAAAGGCACCTTGCCTATGCCCGCTATCAACGTGAACGATTCGGTGACCAAAAGCAAGTTTGACAACAAATACGGTTGCCGTGAATCGGCCGTCGACGCTATCCGCCGTGCCACGGACTTGATGATTGCCGGCAAAGTGGTGGTTTGTGCAGGCTACGGCGACGTAGGCAAGGGCACCGCCGCCTCCTTCAAGGCAGCGGGTGCACGTGTGATCGTAACCGAAATTGATCCCATTTGCGCCCTTCAGGCCGTGATGGATGGATTTGAAGTTCGCCGCATGGACGACGTAGTAAGCATGGCCGGTATCGTCATTACCTCCACAGGCAACAAGAACATCATTGTAGACCGCCATTTCAAGGCCATGAAAGACAAGACCATCGTCTGCAACATTGGCCATTTTGACAACGAGATCGACATGGCCTGGTTGAACAAGAACTACGGTCAAACCAAATCCACTATCAAGCCTCAGGTAGACTTGTACAACGTGGATGGAAACGACATCATTGTCTTGGCGGAAGGCCGTCTCGTGAACTTGGGCTGTGCTACCGGCCATCCGAGCTTCGTGATGTCCAACAGCTTCACCAACCAAGTGTTGGCCCAAATTGAACTGTACACGAATCCAGGTAAGTACCCCAACGAAGTATTCACCCTGCCCAAGCACTTGGACGAGAAGGTAGCCTTCTTGCACCTGGCCGCGGTGGGCGCGGAATTGGATACGCTTTCTAAGGACCAAGCCGACTACATCGGTGTGACCGTAGAAGGCCCCTTCAAGCCTGAAACGTACCGCTACTAATCCAGCGGTTCTTCCCAACAAAAAGGGCGCCCAATGGGCGCCCTTTTTTATGCTCGTGGCAAAAATTTAGATTCCAAAGGCCTTTTGAATGGCCGCTACGGAATCCAATTTCTCCCAGGTGAAGAGTTCCACCTTCACCGTTTTCACTTCAATACCCTTGTCGGTAGGACGCTTGAATTGCTTCTCCACGACTTCCGGATTGCGCCCCATGTGGCCATAGGCCGCGGTTTCCGCATAAATGGGCTGACGAAGGCCAAATTTGGTCTCAATGCCGTAAGGGCGAAGGTCAAACAAAGACTGAACCGTCTGAGCGATCGCCCCATCCGTCAATTTCTTGCCGTCGGCGCCACGGACTTTGGCCGTGTTGTACGTATTGATGTAGAATCCGACGGGCTCGGCCACCCCGATAGCGTAGGCCAGTTGCACCAAGACTTGCTTAGCCACCCCAGCAGCTACGAGGTTTTTCGCCACATAGCGTGCCGCATACGCCGCAGAACGGTCCACTTTGGAGGGGTCTTTGCCGGAGAAAGCACCACCGCCATGGGCCCCTTTGCCGCCGTAGGTATCGACGATGATTTTACGCCCAGTCAATCCAGTGTCCCCGTGGGGGCCACCAATGACAAACTTGCCGGTAGGATTGATCAAGTAGCGTACGTCTTTTGTGAAGAGGCGTTGAACGCGACGGGGCAAATGCTTCTTAATACGTGGGATGAGGTAGCGTTGAATGTCCGCAGCAATTTTTTCTTGCATGGCCTTCTCATCCGCAAAGTCGTCATGTTGGGTGGAGATGACCACCGTGTCAATAGCCTCGGGTACGTCGCGGTCGCTGTAGCGGATCGTCACCTGGCTCTTCGAGTCAGGGCGCAAGTACTTCATGACCTTGCCTTCCTTGCGGATGGCAGCGAGTTCCCGGAGCAACAAGTGGCTGAGCTCCAATGCCAGGGGCATGTAATTGTCGGTCTCGTCGGTGGCATAGCCAAACATAATGCCCTGGTCACCGGCACCTTGCTCCTCTTTGGAGGCGCGGTCTACCCCTTGGTTGATGTCGGGAGATTGCTCGTGAATGGCGCTCAATACCCCACAGGAGTTGGCTTCAAACATGTACTCCGACTTGGTGTAGCCAATTCGGCGGATGACATCGCGGGCGATTTCTTGGGCGTCGATGTAGGTTTTGGACTTGACTTCGCCAGCGAGGACGACTTGACCCGTGGTCACCAAGGTTTCACAGGCCACTTTGGACTCGGCATCAAATGCAATGAAATGGTCGACGAGGGCATCGGAGATTTGATCTGCGACTTTGTCGGGGTGCCCTTCGGACACGGATTCAGAGGTAAAAAGGTAGCTCATAGCAAAAAGGTTTAGTGCTATGGAAGGGTGCCGGGAAACGGTAAGGATGCTGTACGCGGTGAGCCGGGTTTAGCATTTTTTACCGTGGTTGCAATCGGACAAATCCTTCCACGCGGAGGCAAAGGTAATGGCATCGACTTCTTAGGCAACCAATTTTTGTGGGAAACGAGAAATTGACTGAAAACGGAGATTTACGTGTCAAAACATCTTTGTCGGCCTCAAAATGCCGACTACCTTTGCCCTGCTTATCCAGAAAGACCGAGGGAAGGGCCCTACGACGTCTTGGCAACCCCGAAGAAGGGTGCTAACTCCCACTGCAGCATGCAGGTAGATGAGCACATGGCCTCTAGGCCTCGTGTCCTTCTGAATAAGCCTAACGACAGAAACAGGACATGCATCCCATCCACGCCGCCGCTGCCGAACGCATCCTCATCCTTGATGGGGCCATGGGTTCATTGATTCAGAACTACCGCCTGGACGAATCCGGCTACCGCGGGGCGCGGTTCGCCTCATGGGGGCAGCCTGTAAAGGGCAACAATGATTTGCTCAACCTCACTCGGCCCGACATCATTGAGGACATACACCGCCAATACCTCGAAGCAGGGGCCGATCTCATTGAAACCAACACCTTCAATGCTCAGGTCATTTCTATGGCGGACTACGGCATGGAGTCTCTCGTGCGCGAAATCAATGTTGAAGGGGCACGCTTAGCCAAGCGGGCCGCCGAAGCGCTGAGCACCCCCGAAAAGCCGCGCTTCGTGGCGGGGGCGATTGGGCCAACCAACCGCACCTTGTCCTTGAGCCCCGATGTCAATCGTCCAGCGTACCGAAACATCACCTTTGACGAGTTGGCCAGCGCCTACCAGGAACAGGCGGAAGCCCTGATGGAAGGCGGAGTGGATGCCTTATTGATAGAAACCGTCTTTGACACCCTCAACGCCAAAGCCGCGCTCTATGCGGTCCAAGAGGCTTTTTTGCAGCAGGGCCGCGAACTGCCTATCATGGTTAGCGGCACCATTACGGACGCCAGTGGCCGCACCCTCAGTGGCCAGACCACTGAGGCCTTTTTGATTTCACTGAGCCACATGCCCTTATTGAGTATTGGTCTCAACTGTGCCTTGGGCGCGAAAGACCTTCGCCCCTACCTCCAAACCCTGGCGGCCGAGGCTCCATTCCTAGTCAGCGCATACCCCAATGCAGGCTTGCCGAACGCTTTTGGCGGCTATGACGAGACCCCCGAGGACATGGCGGCGGCGGTCCAGGAATATTTGGACCTGAGTATTGTGAATATTTTGGGCGGCTGCTGTGGCACCACCCCCGCGCACATCCGGGCCTTTGCCCAGGCGGCTCAGGGGATCACCCCACGTAAACCTCGAGTCGCATGAAGCTGAGTGGACTGGAACCCTTGAAGATTTCGGCGCAAAGCAACTTTGTCAACGTCGGGGAGCGCACCAATGTCACAGGGTCGCGCAAGTTTTTGCGGTTAATTAAGGAAGAGCAGTACGAGGAGGCCTTGGACATCGCCCGCGACCAGGTCGAGGGAGGGGCCCAAATTTTGGACGTGAACATGGACGAGGGCATGCTCGACGGGGTGTATGCCATGACCACCTTCCTGAATCTGATTGCCTCGGAGCCGGACATTTCGCGCATTCCGATCATGATTGACTCCTCCAAGTGGGACATCATTGTAGCGGGCCTCAAATGTGTGCAAGGCAAAGCGGTGGTGAATTCCATTTCGCTCAAAGAGGGCGAGGCCGAATTCATAGCTCATGCGAAGACCGTGCGCCGGTTTGGCGCGGCCGTGATTGTGATGGCCTTCGACGAAGTGGGCCAAGCGGACTCGTACGACCGCCGGGTGGAAATCTGCGGCCGCGCCTACAAGATCCTCACAGAGCAAGTGGGCTTCCCGCCGGAGGACATCATATTTGACCCAAACATCTTCCCCGTGGCTACGGGCATGGAAGAACACCGCCGGAATGCGTTGGACTTCTTTGAGGCGACGGCCTGGATCAAGCAAAACCTTCCCGGTGCCAAGGTCAGCGGCGGGGTGTCCAACGTGAGTTTCTCTTTCCGAGGCAACGACGTCGTCCGCGAGGCCATGCACGCGTGCTTCCTCTACCACGCCATTGCCCACGGCATGGACATGGGTATCGTCAATCCCGGCCAGCTGATTGTGTACGACAAGATTGACCCTCCGCTGCGTGAGCATGTAGAAGATGTGTTGCTGGATCGCCGCGACGACGCGACCGAGCGCTTGCTGACGCTCGCGGAATCCGTCCGCGGCGCGGCGTCCGTCCGCGAAAAAGACGAATCCTGGAGACAACTGCCTATTTCGGAGCGCATCGAATACAGCCTGGTCAACGGATTGGATGCCCACATTGAAGCCGATGCGGAGGAAGCGCGCGTAGCGCTGGGCGCACCATTGTATGTGATTGAGGGCCCGCTGATGGCGGGTATGAACGTGGTGGGCGATTTATTTGGGGCCGGCAAAATGTTCCTGCCTCAGGTGGTCAAATCAGCCCGGGTCATGAAGAAGGCGGTGGCCTACTTGGAGCCCTTTTTCGAAACCTCCGATGCCGCACCCCGCAAGCAAGGCAAAATCCTCATGGCGACGGTCAAAGGCGATGTGCACGACATTGGCAAGAACATCGTGAGTGTCGTGCTGCAATGCAACAACTATGAAGTGATTGACCTCGGCGTCATGGTGCCTCCGCAGAAAATTTTGGATGCGGCCCTCGAACATAGCGTCGATGCCATTGGATTGAGCGGCTTGATCACGCCCTCCTTGGACGAGATGGTCTTTTTGGCCTCGGAGATGAAGCGCCAAGGCATCTCTTTGCCCTTGCTCATCGGTGGGGCCACAACCTCCCGAGCGCATACGGCGGTGAAAATTCAGCCGGTGCTCGATAGCCCAGTGGTTCACGTCAATGACGCCTCGCGCTCGGTCCCCGTGGTGCAGCGCCTCTTGGGTGAACAAGGCGCTGACTTTGCCGCGGAAATTCGGTCTGACTACGACCGACTCGCCGAGCAGTATGCGAACCGAAGCAGCCAGCGCAATTTTATGCCCTTGGATGCCGCACGCGCGAACCGCTACCGCCCGGACTTCTCCCAAAAACCAACGCGCCCTGCCCAAATGGGGGTCTTCACCTTGGATGATTATCCTCTGGAAAAATTGGTGCCCTACATCGACTGGACGCCCTTCTTCATGGCCTGGGACTTGCACGGCAAATACCCCCGAATTCTAGAAGATGAGGTGGTTGGGGTTCAGGCCAAATCCTTGCTCGCGGACGCCCAAGCCATGCTCTCGCAGGCGGTGTCCGAAGGCTGGCTCACCGCCAAAGGCGTCTATGGATTCTTTGAAGCCCAGCAAAAAGGGGATGATATTGAAGTGCGCGACGCCCAAGGCGAATCCCACCGCTTCTTGACCTTACGTCAGCAAGGCCAGAAAAAAGAAGGGCTGCCCTACTTGGCGCTGTCCGACTTTATTGATCCCGCGGGCGAAGATTATCTGGGCTTATTTGCCGTCACCACGGGCCATGGCTTGGACGAGCGGGTCGCGGCCTACGAGGCGGCCCAAGATGACTACAGCGCCCTGATGCTCAAGGCTCTGGCGGACCGCTTGGCCGAGGCCTTTGCCGAACATCTGCATGAGCGCGTGCGTCAAGAATTTTGGGGCTACGCTGCGAATGAAACGTGGAGCAACGAAGATTTAATCGCGGAATCCTACCAAGGCATTCGGCCTGCGCCGGGCTATCCAGCCTGCCCAGACCACTTGGAGAAGGACCTCCTTTTCCGCTTGTTGGACGTGGAGGCCCGCGCGGGAATTCAGCTCACGGAACACAAAGCCATGTACCCCACGGCGGCGGTAAGTGGCTACTACTTTGCACACCCTGAGGCCAAATATTTTGGATTGGCCAAAATCGATACCGACCAATTGACCGACTATGCTGGTCGCCGCGGCATCTCCCAAGAGGACGCTGCGCGCTGGCTAAGCCCCTTACTCGACCTCTGAACCCATGAAAGTCACGGACCACATTGCCGCTGCGAACGGAAAAACCCTGTTCAGCTTTGAAATCCTCCCCCCGTTGAAGGGCACGCGCATCGATGAGCTCTTTGGGACGATAGAGCGCCTGATGGCGTTTGGCCCCAAGTTCATTGACGTGACCAGCCACCGAGAAGAATTCATCTACAAAAAACGCGAGAACGGCCTTCTGGAGAAGGTGCACACCCGCAAGCGACCTGGGACGGTAGGCATCTGTGCGGCCATTCAAAACCAGTTCAAAATCGATACGGTCCCCCACGTCATCTGCGGTGGATTTAGCCGAGAAGAGACGGAATACGCCCTCATCGACCTGCACTACTTGGGCATTGACAACGTGTTGGTGCTTCGCGGCGACGCCCTCAAGGCCGAAGGCGCCTTCAAGCCCGAACCCCACGGCCACACCTATGCCATTGATCTTCTGAAGCAGGTGTCGGACCTCAACAAAGGCCATTACTTGCACGATGAGGTGGAAAACTCCAACCCAAGCAATTTTTGCATCGGCGTGGCGGGTTACCCCGAAAAGCACTTCGAAGCCCCGTCCCTCAACACGGACATCAAGTACCTCAAGGCCAAGGTGGATGCCGGCGCAGAATATGTGGTGACACAAATGTTCTTTGACAACCAGCACTACTTTGATTTTGTCGCCAAGTGCCGAAAGGCGAACATTCATGTACCCATTATCCCCGGCTTAAAGCCGATTGCCACGGCTTCCCAACTCACGACCATTCCCCGAAATTTCCACCTCAATCTTCCCGATGATTTGGTGGAGGCCGTTGAAGCAGCGAAAACACCCGCTGCAGTCAAAGAAGTAGGCATTGAGTGGTGCATTGCGCAATCCAAGGAGCTCATGTCTCAGGGTGCGCCCGTATTGCACTACTATACAATGGGCAAGGCGGATGCCACGGAAAAAATTGCTTCGGCCCTCTTTTGATGCTTGGAGCGCGGGTTGTGAGACGAAGTGCGAGCGGAAAATGAACTAAGGCGGTTTTTTCAGGTTTCTTAGGTCTTACCTTCGTTGCATGTCCGAAATTCCTTTCCGAGCCCCGCGCTTTGCGCCCAAAGCAGGCCAGCCCTTCTATCAAGAGCTTACCAAGCGGGTGAATGCCTACTTCACTCAAAACAATTTGAGTCCTAAGGGCAACTATAAACTCTACGTCAAAACGGGAGTTTTGATTGGGGGCTTTCTCGCCGCCTACCTCGGATTGGTCCTGGCTGCTCCCGGGTTTGAAGTCGCCTGGATGCTATGGCTGGCTTTGGGCCTCCTCACAGCGGCCATCGGCTTCAACATCATGCACGACGGGGCTCACGGAAGCTTTTCAAGGCACAACTGGCTCAACGAAATGGCGGGCCACAGTGTCAACTTTTTGGGAGCGAGCATTCTCATGTGGAAGACCAAGCACAATACGGTGCACCACACCTTTACCAACATTGAAGGGGTGGACGATGACATCGATGCTGGCGCCATGTTGCGCATGGCGCCAAGTCAGGAGCGCCGCGGTTTTCACCGTTTTCAGCACCTCTATTTCTCTGGCTTGTACGCCATGCTGTACATCTATTGGGTGGTCTACACGGACTATAAAAAATACTTCTCAGGCAAAGTGGGCAATGTGCCCATTCCCAAATTGACACGATTCCAACACATCAGTTTCTGGGCATGGAAGGCCTTGCATTTGGGCCTCTTTGTCGGATTGCCCATGTGGAAATTGGGCGTCTTACCATGGTTTGGTGGGTTCATGTTAATGGGCATGTCGGCGGGCTTGGTTCTTTCCATGGTGTTCCAATTGGCCCATGTAGTGACGGAAGCGTCCTTTACTCCCTACGTTCACGGAGAGACATTGGAAACGGAAGATGAGTGGGCGATCCACCAGATCAAAACCACAGCCAACTTCGCCACCAAAAGCCGTTTTCTTACCTGGTTTTTGGGCGGACTCAACTTCCAAGTGGAGCACCACTTATTCCCTCGCATAAGCCATGTGCACTATCCGGATTTGGCCAAAATTGTGAAGCAAACTTGTGACGAGTTCAATGTGACATACACCGAATTCAAAACGTTTGCGAGCGCCGTCCGTTCGCACGTCCAACATCTTCGGATGATGGGCCAGATGGCCTAAACGCTCCGCAAGCGAAACATTTCGGAGGTAAGGGAGTGCTAGGCTTGACGCCACGTGCGGACCGCACGAAGCACTACGCTCAGGATGTAAATCATCAGTCCATACAGGGTGGGAGTGAGGCTAACCTTAAGGCCGCCCGCAATCACGCCTTGCGAAGCTTCAAAACCTTCCATCACCGAGAAGGGTGTTTGGGTTTGTAGGATACGATAAGTTAAGGCATACAATTTTTTACTCCTTCCGGGTTGACATCGGAGATATGGAATTTGGCCTTCTAGCTATCTCGCGAGCATAGGGATTTCTCATATAGTTCAGCTCGCCGAGGCGTCCCTAATGTCCTTCAACCCTTATTGCCTCCAACCCTCAGTTGGAAATGTAGAGCGCTACCCCATCGTAGCCCACCTGGTAGGGCTTGAGCCCCCAGGCTGTTGGGCCGTCCAATGGTTGCCCGTCGAAGAGCAAAAATTGCTGGCCATCGCAGGGACATTCGGCCGTCAAATTATCTACGAGGGTGAGTGTGCCACAAGCTTCGGACACATGGTTGGGGCAACAGAGATCGTAGACCCCAAAATCATTGGCGTCCCCGTAATTCGTTCGGCGGTAAATCGCGACGCCGCGGTACCCCCAATTTAGATGAGCCACCGACCCGCCCACAAACTGCAAATCGTACGCAGATGGCGTATTGAGGTAGATGGTTTCGTTGATTGGCGCGTAGGGAACAGGGTGCCGCGTGTTCGATCCATCGCAGTGCACGAAGAGCCCTAAGGGCAGAAGGAAAAGAAGGAATCGCCACATTTTATACAAATCTATGCCCTAATGAACGCTCAAGGGCAGCATTTATTGGTTATTTTCGTGACTTGGATCCTTTGAGGATTCCCTAAAACACGACCTAAACGCACCACTTATGCGCATTCGATTTGGAGTACTCATGCTCGCTCTGGCCTTGGCTTTCAGCGCCCAAGCCCAACGTCCAGGACAGTTGCGAGGAACCGTTACCGACAAGAAAAACGGGGAAGAGCAATACCAGGCTATCGTCCGAGTTCTCTCGGGAGGCTATGAAATTGCCAAAGGCACGACAGACTTTGATGGCAATTACAACATCAACCCGGTCCAGCCTGGAACCTACACCCTTTCCTGTGAGGCTTTTGGCTACAACAAGTCGACCTTGACGGGGGTGACCATCGATGGGGGCCGCATTACCAACATCGATTTCAAGTTGACCTCTGCGGACGTCATTTTGGGCGAAGTAGAGGTGACGGCCTCCTACGAAGCGCCTTTGATTGAAAAAGGAAAAACGTCCGTCACCTTTGGCAGCGAGCAAATTCGCAACTTGGCCTCACGTGGGGTCGGCGGTGTATTGGCCTTGACTTCCGGGGTAGTCCAAGACGAAGGTTCTGGAGCGTCTTACTTCCGTGGTGGTCGTTCGGATGCAAACGTCGTCTTCATTGACGGTGTAAAAGTGCGTGGCGACATCAACCTTCCCCGTGAAGCCATTCAAACCACGGAAATCATCACCGGAGGCGTGCCCGCGAACTACGGTGACGTGACAGGTGGAGTCATTTCGACCACCACCCGTGGTCCCTCGCCCCGCTTCTTTGGCACAGCCGAATACGTGACGTCCGCCTTGTTTGATCCCTACAACTACAACCTCGGTGGTCTGACCATCGGTGGCCCCTTGCTTCGCAACAAAAAGACGGAAGCCCCCATTGTCGGCTACCTCTTCTCCGCAGAAGTTCAGCACAACGGCGATGGACGCCCTTATTCCGTTCCAGTTTACAAGGTGAAGGACGATGTCCTGGCTGAACTTGAGGCACGTCCCTTGGTTCCGACCGCAGCTGGACTTGGAACGATCCGTGCGGCAGAATTGCTTCGTGCCGATGACCTCGAAACAGTCAATAGCCGCTTGAATGTGGCAACGAATGGAGTTCGCGCAACGGGTAACATCAACATCAAAACGAGTAAGAAGACCAACCTGGTTGTCGGTGCACGTTTCAACCAGGGCTTTGGCCGCAACTCCAGCTTCTCCAACTCCTTGATGAACTGGAAGAACAACGGTGCCTACAACAGCCGTGACTTCTCTACCTATGTGCGTTTCACGCAGCAGTTTGGCGGAGCGGGCGAGGACGCGGAGTCCTTGATTAAAAACGCCTACTACACCATCCAAGTGGATTACACGTTGAATACAGACCGCAGCTGGGATCCTCGTCACCGCGACAACATTTTCCGCTATGGCCACGTGGGAACGTTTGAAACCCAGCGCACATCTTTCTATGGCTTCGGTCAAGATGAAAAGACGGGCATCAACGCATTCCGCAAATTATTGGATTTGGACACTGCCGTGGTCTTCACCCCGAGTGAGTACAACCCCATTTTGGCGAACTACACCTCTACTTACTACGACTTGGTTTCTTCGGGCCAAATCAACAACAGCATCAATAACCTGACGAACATCCAACAGGGTGGCGGCTTGTTGAACGGCCAAGGGCCCTCTAGTATTTACAGCCTTTTCGGGAACGTAGGGGCCATTCAAACCAACTACGGCTACAGCCAAGCGGAGCAGTTCCGCATCACCGCGTCGACCAACTTTGACATTGGTGGCCACTCCTTGATTGCAGGTTTGGAGTATGAGCAACGGTTTGACCGCAACTTCAATGTGGCGGGGACCGCTCTCTGGCTTCTCATGCGAAACTTGCAAAATGACCACATGAAGGAATTGGATACGGAGAATCCTATCCTGGTCTACCGCGATGGCGTTTTCCAAGACACGATTAACTACAACCGCGCGCTGGACTTGAACAAACCCCGCACGTTTGACCGCAACCTGCGTATCGCCTTGGGCTTGGATCCTGACGGCGCGGACCAAGTGTTGCTAGATGTCGACAACATTCATCCGGATGACCTTCTGGGATACGGTGGTTTGAGCCTATTCTCCGCGCAGGAATTGTTGAATTTCGGTGCAGGGTCCTATGTCAACTACTACGGCTACGACTACACCGGCAAATTGCTCAACTACAATCCTACGTTGGCCGATTTCTTCAAGGCCAAGGATGCCAATGGCAACCGGACATATCCGATGGCGGCCTTCCAACCTATTTATATGGCCGGGTACATCCAAGACCAGTTCCTGTTCAATGACCTGTTCTTCAACGTAGGTGTGCGCGTGGATCGCTTTGACGCCAACCAGCCTGTTTTGAAGGATCCCTTCACCCTATATAGCAGCCGCACTGTAGGAGATGTCCGTTCTATGGGCGGCCTAGAGGGATCGCCCATCCCTGAGTCGATTGGCGATGACTATGTGGTCTACGTGGACAACATCAAAAACCCAAAACGCATTGTGGGGTACCGTTCTGGTTTTGACTGGTTCAATGCGGATGGTTCTCCCCAAAACAACCCCACCATCATTGCGAACTTGAGTGGCGGTCAGGCCAAGCCATGGATCTTCGAAGAGAACTTCACGGACCAAGGCAACCCCGATCAACCCGTATTAAGTGAAAAAAGCTTCAAGGATTACACGCCCCAAGTGACGGTTTCTCCTCGTATCTCTTTCCAGTTCCCTATTTCGGATGAAGCGGAGTTCTTTGCTCACTACGACCTGCTCGTTCAGCGTCCGACACCGGGCTTCTCGCGGTTCAATCCGGTCAACTACGTCAACTTGGAATACGGAACGGCCAACTTGCCGAACCCCGAGTTGCTTCCTCAGAAATTGACGGAGTACGAAATCGGTTTCCGCCAAATGTTGGGCGAGCGTTCTGCCTTGAAGGTGAATGCATTCTACCGCGAATACCGCGATTTGATCCAAACGGTTTCGGTGACGGAAGCCTACCCCGCTACCTATGTCATGTACGGCAACCGCGACTTCACCACTGCGAAGGGCTTTAGCTTCCAGTACGATATGCGCCGTACCGGCAATGTCATGGTGAATGCCCAGTACTCCTTGTCTTTTGCAGACGGAACGGGTTCTGGAGCGAATTCCGGTTTGGCTTTGGCTCGCTCAGGACAACCCAACTTGCGCTACATCCAGCCTTTGGACTTTGACCAACGTCACACCTTCTCCGGAAACTTGGATTTCCGCTACGGAAAGGGCACCGACTACAATGGTCTGGTGATCAAGAACGTCCGCGTTTTTGAGAATGCCGGGGTGAACATTTTGGGTACGGCTAGCTCTGGATTCCCATATTCTCGCCGTGTACGTGCGTATGGCTTGACCGAGACGGCTTCGCCCATCGTAGGTGTACTCAACGGGTCGCGCAAACCTTGGCAGTACAAAATTGACTTGACCGCCAACAAGGTGTGGTACTACGCCAAGGGCAAGAAGACAGTTGAAATCTACGCTCAAGTGTTGAACGTCCTCAATACCCAAAACGTATTGAATATCTATCCCTTCACGGGGTCGCCCACGGATGATGGCTATTTGTCCTCCTCACGTGGCCAACAGGCCATCTTGTTCACCACGAATGCCCAGTCTTTTGCAGACTTGTACAATGTGAGCATGGTGAATCCTTTCAACTTCTCTATCCCCCGTCAAATTCGCCTTGGTGTCCGCCTCGGCCTGTAAAAGTTTGAATTCCGTATTCCTATGAAGAAGATTCTATTTGGTTTAGCATGGGTGGCCTCCACGGCCTCGTTAATGGCTCGTCCGGACGTCAACGTGTCTGGAAAGAACAACTTGTCCAATAAGACGGTCGAGGAGCTGTGCCAACCCGCTCGTGCCCAGAGTGACTTGAACATCAACAACGTCCGCGCAACCATCCTTGGTGGAGGCGACATGTGGTGGGATTTGAACACGGCCCGCTACGAAGTGCCTAAAGGCGGTGGCAAGCACTCCATGTTTGCGGGAGCCCTTTGGCTTGGCGGATTGGATGAAGGTAACCAGCTCAAGTTGGCGGCAGTCACTTACCGTTCACGCGGAGTGGACTACTGGCCTGGCCCCCTTTCTACGGATGGCTTGGCATCGGTCAACAAAGAAATTTGTGACAAATACGATAAGCAGTGGATTATCACCCGCGAGGCAGTTGAAATGCACCGCGCATGGTTGCTCTGTAAAAACGATCCGGATTGCGACGTCGCAGAGAAGTTCCCCGGCTACGAAGGGAACATCCCCGATATCATTCTCGAATGGCCCGCTCACGGGGCCGAAGGCGAATTACCCTACACATTGGCACCATTTATCGATTTGGACGGCGACCAGCGCTATGACCCCTTGGAGGATTATCCAGCCTATGACTTGGACCGCCAGTTTGACTGCCGCCGCAAAGAGACGGACGTGCTTTATGGTGACCAAACCATCTGGTGGGTTTACAATGATCGTGGAAACATTCACACGGAGACCTCGGCGGGGGCGCTCGGTTTCGAGATTCGTGCTCAGGCCTTTGCCTTTGCCACGAACGACGAGATCAACAACATGACGTTCAACAACTACCGCATCGTCAACAAGTCGACATTCCGTTTGACCAACACGTTCTTCTCCACCTGGTTTGACCCGGATTTGGGCAACTACCTGGATGACATCATTGGTTGTGACATTCCCCGTGGTTTGGGCTATTGCTACAACTCAGATTTGAATGACGAAGGTCCTTTGGGCTATGGCTTGAATCCTCCTGCCGTAGGCTTTGACTTTTTCCAGGGTCCCTTCGCGGATTACTTTGACGGGTTGGACAACGACCGCGACGGTTGCATCGACGGAGTGCGCGACGACAATGGCGATTGCCAGGCAGAGAATCCTGTGACCGGCGTGAACGAGCGTATCATCATGTCTGGTTTCATGTACTACAACAACACGGGTTCTGCCTTCTCGGGCAACCCCAGCACCGCGGCTGAATACTACAATTTCATGCAGTCACGCTGGAAGAATGGCAACCCCTTAGTGGTGGAAACCCCTTCAGGTCCAGGTAATCCCGCCAATGGTGACGGATTTACGGCGGATGGTTCTGGACTGGTGACCTTGTTTGCCTACCCGGGTGATACCTATGACACCACTGGAAATGGGGCACCTACGGCCTCGCAAAACTGGTATGAATCCCCCAACAACTCGGAGGACAAGCGCGGACTGCACAATGCGGGCCCCTTCTCCTTGGCTCCGGGCGCTTTGAACTTCATCACCACGGGTGTGGTATGGGAGCGTGACTACAACAAAGCGGATCTCTTCGCTTCGGTAGAGAAAATCTTGATCGCCGACGACAAGGCGCAGAGCCTGTTTGACAACTGTTTCCAAATTTTGAATGGTCCCGATGCCCCAGACATGGAGATTCAAGAGATGGACCGCGAGTTGGTCATCATGCTCAGCTACCGCGACGGCCAGAACAACCAGTTGTTGGATTACGAAGAGGAGGATCCGTTGATTCCTTTCACGGACAACACCTACAAGTTTGAAGGCTTTCAAATCTTCCAGCTGGCCAATGCGAATGCCTCGGTAGGTGATCGCTATGATCCTAACCAAGCCCGCCTGATCGCTCAGTGCGACATCAAAAATGGTGTGGAGCGTTTGATCAACTGGGAATTGGATCCAGATTTGGAGCTGTTGATTCCCCAGGATATGACTTTGGAATACAACGACGAGGGCATCAAAATGAGCTTCTTGGTGAAGGAAGACGCCTTCGCAACGGGTACGGACCGCCGTTTGGTAAACCATACTCCTTATTACTTCACAGTTGTGGCCTATGCCTACAACGAGTACGAGCCTTTTGACCAAGTCATGCACCCGAACGGACAGCGCAAGCCGTTCTTGGCTGGCCGTAACAACGTGAAGAAGTACGAAGGCATTCCCCACTTGGTGGATTCTGAGGCAGGCGGCACCGTCCAAAATTCTTTATACGGCTACAGTCCTATCATCACGAGAATTGAGGGCATGGGCAATGGCGGAAACGCCTTGGAGCTGGATTCGGCTTCCGAGCGCGCCATCGTCAACAACTTTGTGCTGAGCCACCCCACCTACAAGAGCGGCTATGGTCCGGTCAACGTGAAAGTGGTGGATCCCTTGAACGTTCCTCCGGGCAATTTCAAATTGCGCTTTGATGGAACAGGACCGAATGCCAATTGGCAGGTTGAAGACGCTGCAGGCAATGTCATCGCGACGTCTATGACCGCTTTGTCCTTCATCAACGAGCAAATCATCCCTGAGTTGGGCTTGAGCGTCGAAATTCGCGATCAAGAGAACCCAGGTAATGACCCAGATAATTCACGCAATGCGGGCATCCTGGAGTCGGAAGTCATTTACGATGACCCCACCCAAACGTGGTTGTCCGGCGTGAAAGATGATGATAGCTATAGCCCCCGAAATTGGATTCTCTCTGGCCAAAATGACATCACGTCCAAGCCCGGATCCTACTACCGCGATTATCCCAACGACCCCAAAGGGTTGTTTACGAACATCGTCGGCGGAACATGGGGACCCTTCCCATATGTCAGCTACCTCGGCCGAGGATACGACGCTGGAAACAACATTTACGGTATGGGCCCAGCGGACTCTTCACAGTCGGCGTTCTCTGCCCGGATGAATGCGCGTGATCTGCACTCCGTAGACATCGTCTTCACGAAGGACCACACCAAGTGGACCCGTGTTCCGGTCTTGGAGATGGGTGAAGACCAGGACTTGACCGAAGGGGCTGTCCGCAAATGGCGCTTGCGTGCCGGTGCAAGCTGGGACAAGAACGCCAGTGGCGAGCTGGTCCGTAGCTCAACCAGCACGGGTTGGTCATGGTTCCCCGGCTATGCGATTGACGTTGAAACCGGCACCCGTTTGAACATCGCCTTTGGTGAGAACTCCTGGATGGTGGGCGACAACGGTAACGACATGCTGTTCAACCCCTCTTCACGCCTTTCTACCTTCCCGGCAGATCCGGTTACAGGGGGCTACAAGTTTGGTGGGCAACACTACATCTACGTATTCGGTCCCTACTTCCAGCAAGGCCTGTCTAAAGTGCCGTTGGATTACGCCGGCGGCGATGAGTTGAACAACCCCTTGTATACCGAGTTGAACAACATGGGCCAAATCCTCAACCGAAACAAGGTCACAAAGAGTTTGATGTGGGTGAGCATTCCGCTGATGGATCCCCGCTTTGCGGACCGAGACTTGTACACGGATATGCCTTCAGACGCCCGCGTGCGTATCCGCATGGCACGTCCTTATGAGAAGTACGAAACGGATGGCACGAACAACAGCAATCCGCTTTACCAGTTCAACACGAACAATGTGGCCACAGACAAGGGCAACAATGTGGTGGCTACGAGCGCGTTGGACAATATCCGCGTCGTTCCAAACCCTTACTTCAGTTTGTCCGCCTACGAGCAGTCTCAGTTGGACAACTTGGTGAAGGTGACCAACCTGCCTGAAAACTGTACCATCAGCATCTACACGGTCGAAGGCGCCTTGGTGCGCACCTTGCGTAAAGCGAACACCGATACCTGGTTGTATTGGGATTTGAAGAACAATTATGGAGTACCCATCGCAAGTGGGGTCTACCTCATTCACATCGACGCCCCAGGCATCGGTGAGAAGGTAATCAAGTTCTTCGGAACCCTCCGTCCATTTGACCCGACTGGATTCTAAGACATGGAAATGATGAAAAAACATATCGCCACCATCGCCCTCGTTGCGGCCAGCACGGCCCTCTTCGCAGGAAACCCCGTTCGTTCGGGTTCCGCGGGCGCCTCTGAACTCCTCATCAACCCATGGGCACGCACCGCTGGGTGGTCCGAGGGCAATACCGCCAATGTCATGGGCCTTGAGGCTATGTACGGGAATATTGCGGGCATGGCCTTCACTACCGGACTGCAAACAGGCTTTGCAAACAGCCAGTGGTTGGTCGGAAGCGGGATTCAGTTGAACTCGGCCTCCTTTGCGACGCCCTCGGGCAATGAAGGGGTGTTGGGCATTCACATAACCAACATGAACTACGGCCAAATCGAGGTCACCACGACCGAATTGCCCGATGGAGGCGCGGGATTCTTCAGCCCCACGTCCACCATTATTGGCATGGCCTATGCGAAGAAGTTTACCCAAAGCATTTATGGCGGGGTCAACATCAAGCTCTACAATTCGAGCATCAGCAACTTGTCGGCGACGGGCGTTTGTTTTGACGCCGGCGTTCAATATGTGACGGGTGCGGACCGCGATTTTCGCTTTGGCATCACCCTGCGGAACATTGGCCCCTCTTTTGGGTACAGTGGCGACGGTATGGCTATTGTGTTGCCTGTCCCCACGGGATCGCACACCACCACCTTTGACAGCCGTACAGAGCAGTTTGAATTACCTACCCAGCTGGCCATCGGCGCAGCGAAGCGCTTTGACTTGGATGCGAAAAATCGCCTGAATGTTGCGGGCAACTTTATCTCGAATTCGTTCAAGAAGGACCAGTTTACTGCGGGAGTGGAATTTGACCACAACGACATTTTCCAAGTGCGTGCCTCGTATGCCATGTTTGACAACCGCTATGATGGCCTAACGACAGAAGCCTTTATGGGTCCTGCCATGGGATTCACGGTGAATGCGCCGACCGGCGGAACGTCCAAGCTGAGCTTGACGTACGCCTACCGCTTAACGAACTCTGCCTTCGCAGGGGTGCACACTTTGGGTGCCACCTTGGTATTGTAAGGCCAATTTTACTACCTTTCACGGAATGAGATCCCCAGCCAGGGATCTCATTCTCGTTTAATCCTTTGACACTATGTCCGTTTCCTACTTGACCCCTGAAGGCTTTAAAAAGCTGAAAGAAGACCTCGATCACCTGCGTTCCGTGGAACGAGCCCGCATTTCTGCCCAAATAGCGGAGGCGCGGGACAAAGGGGATTTGAGCGAGAATGCGGAATACGATGCGGCCAAGGAGGCGCAAGGCCTGCTAGAGCTTAAGATTTCCAAGATGGAGGAAGTCATGGCCAATGCCCGCATTGTGGACGAAAGCCAGTTGGATACGTCCAAAGTGTTGATTTTGTCCAAGGTAAAATTGCGCAACCCGGCCAATAAGATGGAGTTCACCTACACCCTGGTGGCGGAGCAAGAAGCGGATCTAAAGGCCGGCAAAATCTCGGTGAACAGCCCAATTGGGAAAGGACTCTTAGGCCGCAGCGCAGGCGACATTGCGGAAATTCACGTCCCAAATGGAACGATGAAGCTCGAGATTCTGGAAATTTCTCGCTAAGTTCACCTCACCATGTCCTCCATCTTCACCAAAATCATCCGAGGCGATATTCCCTGCTATAAAGTGGCGGAATGCGATCATGCGATCGCCTTTTTGGATATACGCCCGCTGTCCAAGGGGCACACCTTGGTGGTTCCAAAGATGGAAGTGGACCGTCTGTTTGATTTGCCCGAGGAAGACTTCCAGGCACTGTGGTCCTTCACACACAAAGTGGCCAAGGCGATGGAGGCATCTGTTCCCTGCAATCGGGTTGGCGTCGCGGTACTGGGATTTGAGGTCCCACATGCCCACATTCACTTAGTTCCTTTAAGGACAGAAGGGGATCTCAACTTTGCACACCCCAAGCTTCAATTGGCTCCCGAAGTTATGGAAGAGATCGCTGCGTCCATCGCTCAAGAGGTAGCGGAGGACATCTTGCACTAAACATTCTTTTCGTACCCGGTAGACCAAGTCGAGTGCTGCCGGATCTACCAATTCGCCGCCGTCCACCGAGGCATAGGGCCTTTGGTAAGTGTGGAGAGCGAGCTATTCGGATTGACCGCCTTGAATGCGGTCGGGGTTCTGACTGAGGAATTGGGACCACGATCCTTTTCCCTTACCCTTTGGGGCCTTTTTAAGCTTGTTCACAGACATGGAGGCTTGGATCGGAGACCCTATGGCGTACGCGTGGCAGGTGGCCACTGCGAGTCCGTCCGTAGCATCCAGAACTTTCGGCATGGATTCCAATCCGTAAATGTGCTGGAGCATACCGCTTACTTGCTCTTTGCTGGCCGCCCCGTTCCCTGTAATGGCTTGCTTGACCTTCCGCGGCGAGTACTCCACCACGGGTATCCCGGCTGCGAGCCCAGCGGACATGATGACGCCCTGAGCCCGGCCCAACTTGAGCATGGATTGAATGTTTTTCCCAAAGAAAGGTGCCTCCATAGCCATGTGATCGGGCTGGTAGGTAGCGAATAGTTCGGCGATGGCTGCATGAATGTCGGCAAGCCGCTCAAAAGGGTCTTTTTTGGCGTCCAGTTTGAGGGCGTCCAGCGTCAAGCAGGTCAACTTTTTCCCTTCGACGCGAATAATCCCATAGCCTAGGACCACAGTGCCGGGGTCTACGCCGAGGATGATCATGGTTTAGGCTTGGCCCGCGTTGGTTCCCATGTAGCCGCTCCGGGAAGTGGGGGCTTGGTAGAGTCGAAGTCCAAAAGCGGGCGCCGCCGCAATGAGGTGATCAAAAATGTCGCTGACAATACCCTCGTAGGGCACCCAGCTGATTTCCTTGGCAAAGCAGTAGATCTCCAAGGGAACACCCGTGCCCAACGGCTGGAGTTGCCGCACCATTAGGGAGTGCTCGTCCGAAACCTGGGCGTGTTCTTTCAAATAATGCGTGGCATAGATCCGGAAGACCCCGAGGTTGGTCATATGGCGGCCGTTGACGGGCTGCGACTTGTCCGCGCCGATGGCGACGTTGTGTTGGGCAATTTCGGCTTGACGCGCTTGGATGTAGTCCCGGACGCGCTCAATGCCGGATAGTGAGGCAAGAAGTTCGTCACTGCAGAACTGCACCGAATCCAAATCAATGACCAGATTGCGCTTGATGCGGCGCACATTGGCCACTTGCATGCCCCGCCAGTTCACAAAGCTGTCCGTGACAAAGGCCTTGGCGGGAACACTCGAAATCGTGTTGTCAAAGTTTTTGATTTTGACCGTGGTGAGGTCGACACTGATCACATCGCCATCGACACCAAAGCGCTCAAAGGTGATCCAGTCGCCCTTGCGCAACAAGTCGTACATGGCGATTTGGAAGTTGGCGAGCAGCCCATTGATGGCATCCTGAAAAATCAAAATGATGATCGCGGTGGCTCCGGCCATGCCGGCTAGCAAGGTCCCTAAGGGGGTGCCCGAGGCGACCGAAATAATCCCCAAAATGGCAATGAACCAAGTCAGGAATTGGACCACGGAAAGCAGGGTGCGTATGGGCTTATCCTTGAATTGCTCTTGGTCCTCCAAGACATGGCCTGTGGCTCGCGCCGTGCGGTTGACCAGCAAGGCGATTTGATACACCAAAAGGAAATCCAAGCCTTTTTGTAGAGGGGCAATCCACGCTTCGGCATGCTCAAATACCACAGGAACGAACCCGCGAATCAACAAGGTGGGCAGAAGATGTACCAAGCCCTCGAAGACCTTTTCCTTCAAAAAATGATCGTCCCACGTGACTTTGGTGCGCAACACAAAGCGTCGAATGAGGCGCATCAAAATGCTCCGCGCAACAAAATCAGCCAGTAAGCTGGCTAATACTAAAACGAAAAAGTCCACGGTGATCGTCAAGCCGGCGATCAGAGGTTCAGAAAGGCCTTGGGCTTCGAGCAGTTGCCGAGTCCAGTGGCCCGGATTGATTGAAGTGGGATCCATGCCCACAAAGGTAACGGATGTCTGCGGGATGGACTATGGCGTGATGGTCCAGGATACTTTTCGGCGTGCGGAAGGATAGAAGTACCCAAGGGCATAGTCCTCTGGAGCGCCTTCGCGGTAAATATTGCCAACGATGGGGGCAGGGGGCGCGTCAAAAAGTCCGCCAACTTGAAGTGTCTGCTCGCGCAAAAGCTGCAGGTAACTGTATAGACCCAAGGGGATACTGCCAATTTCAAGGGTAAACGTTACCCCCACAGAATCGGGACCTGCCACTTCAATTTCGGGGAGGTCGATGCCATTGTTGGAGCGGCCATCCAAGAAACCGTCATCAAAGACTTGCAAGTTGAAAGGGGCATTCTCAAGGGTGTCGTTGCGCCAAACGCGGGCGCGGTAGGTATCTCCGGGGCCCGGAGCTTCACTCCAGTGGGCGTAAACGTAGTAGCCTTCGCGCACGAAAGGAGCACGCGGAACAAAGGCGCTGTACACCGAATCAAACGGATTGCAACGGCCTAGGGCCTCAGGGGCCGAACGCCAGGTGCCAAAAGGAAGGGTTCCATTTTCGGCAATCTGCACTTGGATGTGGTAACTCTGAGCGTAGGTCGCGCGGAATTGCCCCGCATAGTGCCCACCGGCGATGTGCACGAGGGTGTCCACAGGGAGGCCATTTTCAAAGAGGACCACGGTGGCGTCTTCGACAGCGGGATTCGGGTCTTCGCTCAAGTAGTTGACACTCCAACTTAAGTCGGCATATACGGGTGTGCTATCTCCCACCGAGCCGTTGACGATGAGGCGGGTTTCGCCATCGGGCAAAGTGAGGTCAATGGGGTCTTGGCAACTTACCCACGCGAGACTGGCGGCTGCGGTCCAAAGAAAAAGGGAACGAGGGGTGCGCATCAGAAGGTAAAATTGTACGTGAAGTAGGGGATGACGGAGCCAAAAATGGACAGGCGGTAGGCCTGGACATTGGTGGGCTGGCTAAAGTCGGCCCGGAAGAAAATGCTGTAGGGATTGCGGCGGCCGTAAACGTTGTAGGCGCCAAAGGCCAAGGAGGATTCCCAAGCCTTTTTGGGTTTTTTCGTGCCCAAGGTATAGGTGGCTGAGAGGTCCAAACGGTGGCTCGCCGGCGTACGGGCGCCATTGCGGTTGGTGTATACGGGGAAGTACATGCCTTCAAATTCCGCGCGGGAATCAGGGTAGGTGATGGGGCGTCCAGATTGGTAGGCAAAGTTTCCGCCCACTTCCCAGGCCTTATTGATACTCCAGTTGGCGACCAAGTTGAGGTCGTGAAGTTTGTCGTAGTTGGCGGGATACCACTCGCCGTTGTTGATGCGTGTCTCGCGCGTACCGCCATCGACGATGCGCTCGGTCCGAGATAGGGTGTAGCCCAACCAGCCAGTCAGGGCGCCGGTTTTCTTTTCGAGAAGGAATTCGGCTCCATATGCCCGGCCATCGCCCCGGAGGAGTTGCGTTTCGATGAATTCCGTAAAGATCAAATCTGCACCGTCTTTGTAATCCAGAAGGTCTTGGAATTCTTTGTAGTAGACCTCAATGCCCAGGCGGACGCCCGATTCGCCATAGTTTTGGGCCCAACCAAGCGCAACCTGGTCTACGGTGGCGGGAGCGATAAACTTGCCCGCGGGGCGCCAGATATTGACCGGGGTGGCTGTGGTGTTGTTGCTAATGAGGTGGAGGTACTGGCGGGATCGGTTGTAACTCGCTTTCAGTGAAGCCTTTGGTCCGACCTGGTAGTTCAATGCGAGGCGAGGTTCCAAGCCAGCTAGTCCGGTGAAGGAGGCAATGATTTCCCCCGGGCCATAGGCGGTGAGTCCCGTCGATTCCAGATCCGTCGGATTGTTGGGATTGCTGTAGTTCTGAATGTCTCGGGCCCCCACATTGAAGAAGGTGCTGTAGCGCAGTCCGTAGGTGGCCGTCAGCACATCGGTGATGCGCCAATCGTCGCTGAAGTAGAGGGCCGGCTCGGTGGCATATTCTTTTTGGAGCTCTAAACTGAAGACTCCGGAGATTTGACCGGGGTGAAACACGTAGGCGGTGTTTTGTACGCCAAAATCCACCGTATGGGCCGCATTGGCATACCAAGTCCAACCCACGTTGCTCACATAATTTTGGATGCGGGAATCCCAGATGAAGGCGGGGTCGGCATCCTTCGGTGTACCCAACTGGTAGGTATAGTCCGAATACACGGTGGTGGCATTGAAGAAGAGTTTGGGGCTAATCAACCGGTTCCACCGCAGGGTGCTTGTCCAGTTTCCCCATCCAAAATCAAACAGATCGGAGGCGCCAAACTGGTCTCGTCCAAAGTAGGAACTGACAAACACGCGGTCCTTTTCACTCAATTTGGCATTGACCTTGATATTGAGGTCATAAAAGTAGATGGTCGTGTTGTCGAGCTCGGGTGAATTGAAATAGGGAAAGAAGAGGTCAAAGTAGGAACGGCGTCCCGCCACCATAAAGTTGACCTTGTCCTGGATGATAGGTCCTTCCAGCAAGAGCCGGCTGGACAAGAGCCCAATGCCCCCGGTGCCAGCAAATTTTTGGGCATTGCCTTCTTTTTGACGGACATCGAGAACGGATGATAGGCGCCCCCCATAGTTGGCGGGCATACCCCCTTTGAATAACTTGACATCTTTCACGGCATCCGCATTGAAAATGCTGAAGAAGCCAAAGAGGTGGGAGGAGTTGTAGACTGGCGCTTCGTCCAAGAGTATGAGGTTCTGGTCGGCATTGCCCCCGCGCACATTGAACCCGCTCGCGCCTTCACCCACCGTCGAAACGCCCGGCAGCAGCGTCAGCGTTCGGATGATGTCGGTTTCGCCCAAGAGCTGCGGGACCTTTTTGATTTCCTTGGCCGTTAAGGAACTCACACTCATCTCGGTGGTGGTCACGTTGCTATTGAGCCGTTCTGAAACTACTTCCACTTCCCCGAGTTGGGTGGCTTCCTCGCTCAAAGAAATGTCCACTTTCCGGGCGGCGGAAAGGGTTCCCACATTGAACGTAAAGGGGGCATAGCCGATCATCGTGACGGCCAAGGTGTAGCCTTTTCCAGCAGGCAAGGTCAGGCTGTAGAAGCCATAGGGGTTGGTGGCCGCACTCCACGTCCCGGCAGCCGATTTCACGACCACCATGGCGGAAGGGACCGACTCCCCGGTGCTAGCCTCTGATACCGTGCCACTGAGGGTCGTACTCTGTCCCCAGGCGGGATGAAAAAAGCCCCAGAGGGCGAGGATAAATGTGATTTGGCGCATAACTTGTAACCCAATAACCCCGTAAAGGGCCGCATGTTCAGCCCCAGGGGGACAAATGCCATGCCAAGACCTGAATTCGGGGCATGATTTATGTACTTTCGGCGCATGCTCGCTTTGATACGCATCCTATTCATGAAAAAGAACCTCAAGTACACTCTGCCGGCCCTGGCACTTATTGCTGCATTGGCGGTAGGCTTCTCGTGGAAAGCCCCTTCGGACGATCAAGAAAAAGTGGTGATGCTGCTTGTGCACGACGCCTTGGCCGGGGTGCATTACCAGCCCAAACCCATCGACGACGCTTTCTCCCAAGAGGTCATGGCGTTCTTCCTCGAGTCCTTGGATGCCGAAAAACGCTTTTTGCAGCAGTCAGACATTGACCAAATGCGGGCCTACCAAAACCAGTTGGACGATGCGCTGAAGAACGCCGACCTGACTTTTTTCAACTTGAGCCAAACCCTCTGGCAGAAGCGCTTTGCCCAATCGCAGGAGCTCTACCAAGAAATTTTGGCCCAGCCCCTTGATTTCACCTCCCAGCGCACCTTTGAGACCGATTCGGAGAAGCGGGGATATGCCGCAGACGATGCGGGCATGCGGGCGTACTGGACCGATTACCTTACCTACCGGGTCTTGATGCGTCTCTACGATCGATCCATGGCGGCAGATTCTGCCGGTCAGGCCAAATTCATCCTTGGCGACCCCGGATTTGACGAGGAAGAGAAGAAGGCGCGTGAAAAAGAAATGGAAATCCACGATGAGTGGTTCAGCAGCATGTCGGACATGGAGCGTTCGGACTGGTTTGGTCTCTACATGAATGCGTACACCGGCGTGTTGGATCCCCACACCCAGTACTTCCCTCCTCGCCAACAGGAAAACTTCGAAATTGAAATGACTGGGCAGCTCGAAGGCATTGGAGCTTCGCTTCAGCAAGATGGCGAGTTCACCAGCGTGGCCTCTATCGTGACTGGTTCGGCCTGCTGGCGCCAAGGGGAATTGGAAGTGGGCGACAAAATTATCAAGGTGGCCCAAGGTTCGGCCGAACCCGAGGACATCGTGGGCATGAGTACCAACAAAGTGGTGACCAAGGTTCGGGGGAAGAAGGGTACGGAAGTGCGCCTCACCGTTCGCAAGAAGGACGGCACCGAAAAGGTCATTCCCATCATTCGCGACATCGTGGAGATTGAAGCCACCTTTGCCCGCTCGGCCCGCTTGGGAGCAGACGGTAAAACGGGCTACATCCGCCTGCCGAAATTCTACGTCGACTTTTACGACGACAACAACCGCAATTGTGCCGACGATGTCAAAAAAGAGATCGAAATTCTCAAAGCACAAGGGATGGAACGCCTCATTTTTGATTTGCGTGGGAACGGCGGCGGTTCCTTGCCGGCTGCCGTGGACATCGCGGGCCTGTTCTTTGACAAAGGCCCCGTCGTTCAGGTCAAAACAAGTGGCCAACGCGTGCGCTCCTACGACGACCGCGCGGGGGGTGCCGTGTGGGATGGGCCGCTGTTGGTGATGGTCAATGAAGGAACCGCTTCGGCCTCCGAGATTGTAGCCGCCGCCTTGCAAGACTACGACAAGGCCATCATCGTGGGAACGCGTCAAACATTCGGCAAGGGCACCGTGCAGAATATGCTGGACCTTGACCGTGCAGCCGGACCGTTTTATGGGGACAAGCCCCTGGGTGCGCTGAAGCTCACGATTCAGAAATACTACCGCATTACCGGAGGAACCACCCAGTTGCAAGGGGTGGAAAGTGATGTTGTTCTGCCGCATCCCTACCAGGAGATTCCGTATGGAGAACGCGAGTTGGACTACCCTTTGGCGGTGGATTATGTGGAGCCGGCGGTAAAATTTGAACCCAAAATCTCCAAGCCCTACCTGAAGGCGGCCCAAAAGCGGATTGCGGACAACCCGGAATTTGCCCGCATTTCTGAGTATGCGCGATGGTTGAAGTCCCAGCAAGACCAAACCCTCGTTCCATTGAACTATGTGGCCTACTTTGACCGCGAGGCGGCGGCAGAAGCGGAGGCAGAGGCCTTTGATGACTTATTGAAGTCCTCCGGCGAGCTTCCTGTGGCCTATGCTTTTCCAGGTCAAGAGTCGACCCTCGACAGCGGGAAGGTGACGGAATACACCCGCTGGTTCGAGGGCTTGTCCACGGATATTTACTTGGGTGAAGCCTTCCGCATTGTAGGCGAAATGCCCCGCTAACAAATCATGATGGAATCCCGCCCGCCTGTCTCCATGCTCCGCCGTATATGGCAGCATGGCTTGGGCCGTTGGGGGCTAGCCATTATGGGATTTTGGCTGGTGATGGCCTTGGGAGGCTATGTGTTGGCGACGGATGCCAGCCCAAATGCGAACCGGATGAATTTGGCGTATGCCGCACAGCCCATCGGGGTGCGCCTTCCGCTGGAAGAGGCGCCACGCTTGCAGGCCAAGCCCCTTCACTGGTGGTTCGTGGGGGATGCTGGAGCACCAGCCTGGGTGCCGAGTGAGACCCAGGAAATTCGAATGTGGTTGGGCACCGACCGCTACGGCCGAGATCTTTGGAGCCGATTAATTCTCGGCGGACGCATTTCCTTGAGTGTTGGTTTGATTTCGGTGGGCATCGCACTGCTTTTGGGGCTGCCTTTAGGGGCTTTGGCGGGGTACTATGGCGGGGCCCTGGATCGCGTCCTGCAGACGGTCATTCAAATATTTTGGAGCATCCCCACTTTTTTAATGGTCATTGCGCTCAGTTTCGTGCTCGGGAAGGGGTTTTGGCAAGTTTTTATCGCGGTGGGCCTGACCGCCTGGGTGGAAGTAGCCCGCTTGGTTCGTGGCCAGGTGCTGTCCATCAAGCAGGCCGAGTTTGTTCAAGCCGCGGAGGTTCTTGGGTATAGCCCGGGCCGAATCCTTTGGCGCCACATCCTCCCACAGGTTGTTCCAGCGCTCATTGTATTGGCGGCCAGCCAGTTTGCTTCTGCCATTCTATTGGAATCCGGATTGAGCTTTTTGGGAATCGGGGCTCAGCCGCCCATGCCTTCTTGGGGAGGGATGATCAAAGACCACTACGCTTACCTCCTAACAGGCCAGGCACATTTGGCTTTGATTCCCGGATTGGCCCTGGCCAGCCTCGTCCTGGCCTTTATGTCCCTCGGCACGGCCCTTCGGGATGTCCTAGACGTTCGCAGTTAAGCGCGCGGGCTGGGCAAAAAAAATCCGGCGCAGAGTGCGCCGGATAGGAAAATGGTCTTAGGTTCGGACTTCCTCAGAAGGGCAAATCGTCGTCGTCTCCTGAAAAGGCGTTGGTATTCGGAGCCGCAGGAGCTTGTGCAACCGGGGCACCACCTCCATATGTGGGTCCATTGTTGGCAGGGGCGGCGGGGGCATCGGCATTTTGGATGCGCCATCCCTGAATAGAGACATAGTAGCGGGTTTCGCCCTCGCGGGAAGTCCACTCGCGCCCGCGGATGTTGATGGATACCGTCACTTTCTGCCCTTCCTGCACGCGATTGAGCAGGTCAGCGCGGTCTTGGGTGAATTCCACCAAAATGGGTTGGGGGTATTGTTCATCCGTTTGAACGACCAGTTCGCGCTTGCGGAAGGTGGGGCTCACTTGTTGAACCTCCATGATTTTTTTTACGGTGCCTGTGATTTCCATGCGTAGATATTGAAAGAAGAATTGAGATTACAAATTAGCGCTTCCTTTCGGAGCATTGAGCCGGTCGGTGAGAAGAATTTTCCAAGCTTTTTTCACTTTGCCCGCTTCCAGGGCTTCCTTGGCGTATTGGTGCAGCATTTCACGGCGTTCGATGCGGTCCGCCGTTTGGTCAAAAATTTCCCGAATGCGGCGATGGGTGGCGAATTCGGCCACTTCCTCTTCGCTGGGGGTCATTTCGACATTGCCCAAGCGTCCGAGGTCATTGCCGGACAAGATGGTGGACGTTCGAATCGAAGGAGGCAAGGCATCCACTCCGATACCGCGTGTTGCCAGGGGCTTTTCCACTTCAAATAGGGCATCTCCGTTGGCGCGTACGTACCAATCACCGCCCAGACGGCCCACTAAATCCAGTTCATCCTGGTCCAAGCGGCCCTCTTCGTCGAGAACGCGTTCGTGAATATGGATGAGTTTCACTTCGCAAATGACCAAATTCCCAGCTCCAGGCCCATCGCCCAAAGCTTTCACTTCAAGGACTTCGCATTCCATGGCGACGGGAGCTTCGGCCACACGAGGTGGATGAACGAGGGTGCTTTCTACGGGGGTAAATCCCGCTTTCAGAAATTCATTGACACCAGTTGGGTACTCCGTGCTGGACAAGCTGGTTTGCTCCACCATGGCATGGCTCACACTGTGAATGACGACCTCTGGCACGGCGAGCACGTTGTGGAGGGTGTCCTTGGTGCTGCCATCGCGCCCGCGATTCGCAGGAGAAAAAATAAGAATGGGCGGATTCGTGCTGAAGACGTTAAAAAAACTAAATGGGCTCAAATTCACGCGCCCATCGCGGTCGATGGTCGACGCCAAGGCAATGGGTCGCGGACCCACCGCAAATTGAAGTGTGCGTTGAAGATCTGGGATGGAGAGGTCCTCCGGTTTGAGATGTATCATAGGTGCATTTTCCGGCTGGTTAAAGGTAGGGATTTGGCTTGGGACCCTCCTTTTTTAAGGAAAAATCAGGGCCTCTTGTTGACAACTTTTCTGGTTTTTCAGGTGGCTATTTGCGTCCTTGAGGGTACATTTCGGGCATGATTATTTCCAAACTTCTCTATCAGCGTTGTGTTGAAGGCGGGCGCTACAATTGGCAAAAAATCAAAGAGAAAAGGTCCATATGGAATCAGGCAAAGCCGCTTAATAAGGAGGTAGGCAAGGAGGCATATTGGGCGAAAAAAGCGATTGGCACCTTTCAGAAGGAAGCCCAAGGGGCACCTATGGATATTTCCATTCTGCCCATTGACTGTGTGAACCGATGTCCAAGCGGACGCCTGCTTCACCGCCTTGGACTACGTCGGAATCCATTCATTCTATTGGCCTTCCATGAAAATGCATTCCTCCTTGCCGACCTACGCAGTGCGACCTGCACTCGTCAAGAGTCATGGAAAGGCCTTATTTATGGCTTTGACGGTGTATTGATTTGGGATTTATACGAAGACGTGACAGAGAAGAGTTTGGGGCTCATATATCGGAAAAAGTCTGTTTTAACCGGCGGCGGCGGAGCAAATGATGGGGGGTATTAAGAGATTAAGCCTTTACCTGCAGACTGCCGTGATTTTCCGCATTCCCTGAGTGATCCAGGGGACTAGGCATCCAAGGATTTTGGAAATCACCTTTTATCGGATTTTAAGTGGAAAGACCCTGGTTGGCGGAACCGGCTTGAGCTGAATTTCCACGTATCTTTGCGCCATCCTAAACTGCGGATGTGGCGAAATTGGTAGACGCACCAGACTTAGGATCTGGCGCCGTGAGGCGTGGGGGTTCGATTCCCTTCATCCGCACTAAATTTTTAAAGTATGTCGACGTCCTTAGTCTTTGCCGCCATTAGCGGTTTGCTCGTTGTCTTCTTATTTATGATGCTGAATCTCATGAAAACATGGATTGGCAAACTGGAGGATCGAATCAAGTCCCTCGAAGACAAGCAGAAATAAAAAAGCCGGCAAACGCCGGCTTTTTTTATAATTTCAAACAAGAATCCCTCGAAATGCGTTTCAAAATCATTTTTTTTATGCTTTTTGAATCGGTGTGCACAATTTCATGTATCCAATCTTCAAATGACGATGGCTTCGCTGAAAATCAAGCATATTACGAGCAAGAATTTCCGGAGATAAAGGGGTTTAGCGGTGTTGGGGCAATGTCCCATTATGATTACATCCAATTTTTAAATGCCCATCGCGAAGATTGGCCACTGCGATTCTTGTACAAAAGCCTTGATTCTGAGGCCTATCTCAGTGTACACGCTCTCTCAAAGTTTGAAGAAGTTCGAATGAATAGAACTTCATATTTTGATTTTATTCGTGATAATAAAGCCAATTTGTTAATCAAAAATTCTATCATTATTTCCGAGAAGAAGAGGCGAAATAAGGTGGAATATTTTATTTATAAAAATGAATCATTATTGATCGTAATACATCATTTAGAGAATCACAAAAAAAATTGTAAAAGTGAATGCATCGATTTAATTTATAAAATTTTAGAAAATGTATAAGAAAATTACTGTTTTATTATTATTGAGTAATT
>Ga0208804_1000017_pt1 | contig 52997 bp, 52 predicted proteins | sample Colrivmeta1553A3_FD_187658 | JGI IMG/M metagenome (GOLD analysis project Ga0208804, IMG submission 187658) | Estuarine microbial communities from the Columbia River estuary - metaG 1553A-3 (SPAdes) (version 2) | ecosystem: Environmental > Aquatic > Marine > Intertidal zone > Estuary | place... | reverse complement strand
GCATCGCACCTCTGATCTGTAGCCCCGGCAGGAATCGAACCTGCATCTTAGGCTCCGGAAACCCACATACTATCCATTGTACTACGGAGCCAAACCAGGCAGCAAAAGTAGTTCTTACCTTAGGAAAATGAATAAGAAATCTCGCCCATTCTTGGTCCTCGGACTCTTGGTCGTTTTGACGTCATGTCACGCCCCCTCTAAATCCGATTCCTCCGTGGTCCCGGGAGAAGATGCCATCCATGCAACCATGGATGCTTGGCATCAAGCGGCTAGCTCCGCAGATAGCCTGACATACTTTGGGACGATGGCTTCCCAGGAAAGCATCTTCTTGGGGACGGATGAAACAGAGCGGTGGACCACAGCCGAATTCAAAATTTGGAGCCGGAAATTTTTCCAACGTGCTTCCGCCTGGACCTTCGTTCCTGTTCTGGGTGAACGCCACGTCACAATTCGTGGGGATGTGGCCTGGCTGGATGAAAAGCTGGACTCGGAGCACATGGGGCAATGCCGAGGAACAGGGATTTTGGTCTACGACGGGGACGCGCAGGCGTGGAAAATTGCCCACTATACGCTGTCGTTTGCGGTGCCCAACGAAGTGGCGGATGCCGTGATTGATACCATCGCCCATTGGAATCGCTCTAAATTGCCAAAGTGACCCCGCCCATTCGGGTATTCGGCATGGATTTTGGAACTTTACGGGTAAACCCGCTCACTATGCGCCAGTTCTTGGTTCTCCCCACCCTGCTCTTCACCGGACTCTTCTTAACGGTCCGCTGCACCCATGAGCCATTGAATCCCATCGATCCAAATCCCATCGACTCCACAGGCTTAGGAGGAAACTGCGATCCCGATACGGTGTACTTTCAACAGGAGGTCCTTCCCCTCATTGTTTCCAGTTGTGCCATGAGTGGCTGCCACGATGCGGCTTCAGCCCAAGACGGGGTGGTCCTGACATCCTACTCGACGATCATGAATACGGGGGATGTGAAGGCCGGCCAGCCTAACAACAGTGAGTTGTATGAGGTCCTCATAGAAACGGATCCAGACAAAATCATGCCGCCTCCCCCCGCTTCCCTCACCGCGGCCCAAATCCAACTCATCAAAACTTGGATAAAACAAGGCGCACGAAATAACTCCTGTGAATCAGGCTGTGACACCACGGTGTACACGTTTAGCGGCACCATTCAACCCATGTTGCAGAATTTCTGCGTGGGCTGCCATGCCGGCGCGAGTGCCTCTGCCTATGTCCAACTAGATTCCCATGCCGGCGTGGTGGCCGCTACGGGCAACAACCGCCTCCTGGGAGCAGTCAAGCACCAAAGTGGTTTTGCGGCGATGCCGCCCAATGGCAATGCCCTCACGGACTGCCAAATCCAACAACTGGAAAAGTGGATTGCGGCCGGGGCGCCGAACAACTAAGACGTCGCCTATATTCGTGCCCATGACACACTCACTGGGCCTATTTCTGCTGCGCGCAGGCACCTCCTTTTTGATGATTCCCCATGGATGGGCGAAGTACGAACGGCTAAGCCACGCATTGGCGGCAGATGAACCTGTGAAGTTTATGGACTTTTTGGGCCTCGGTACAACCGTCTCCCTAGCCCTGACCATTTTTGGGGAGCTCATTGCTCCGGCGCTCATTTTGGTGGGCTTCAAAACACGCTGGATGGCGGCACCCGCCGCTTTCACCATGTTGGTGGCTGCCTTTGTGGCGCATGGTTCAGACCCCTTGGCCGACAAAGAACACGCCCTCCTCTATGCCTTGGCCTTTTTAGCGGTACTGCTGCTAGGCCCCGGTCGTTGGAGCCTTGACTCTTGGCTCTCAGAGCGAAAAGCCTAGGTTGAAACCCGACTACTTTTTTGTTCGGCCGAGGCGATCAAAGGCATCGGAAAACCAAAGCATGATTACCCCAAAGGCGATCCCCGAAATCAAGAGAATTTGGGCCATGCCTGGTTGCGCTGTGAAGGAGAGTTTTAGCAAGATGGTGGACACCACAAAGCTGGAATTCCGGATAATCACGGGAAAATCGTCTGTATAGAGCAGCGTGAAGAGCAAGATGCAGACATCACTCATGATGAGGAACGTGTAGAACGTATCAAAAAAGATGTGGTTGACATCCACCGTTCCGGCCAGCGACCATCCCAAGACAGGGCCCAACCACGTCACCAGACTGTAGACACTTAATGCGACAAAGACGGCCAACAGGGCCACCGACAGGGACTCCTTCGCCCGCACGAAGCCTTGGAGTTTTGGGCCAATAAGCTGCTCCTCGTCTTTTTCTACTGAATGCGGTGCGTACATCCCGCTAATGCGGTAAAACAGGTAAATCAAGCCGAATACCACCACCACAGTCCCCAAGTCGCGCATTAGGTCCAATTGCCACCATTCCGCCACCGAACGGGACGCCAAGTCCGACTGGCTTAGATCCTTGAAAATGCTCCGAATGAGAATCAAGGTCATGATTTCATACTGCTTGCCGATGTAAATGGTCGTAGACCTCCGCAGGTAGTAGATAAGCAGGTAGGCCTCGTAAATCAATAAGAGCGAGAAGGGGGTGTAGATGGCTTGGATCGGGTGGGCGAGCAAGGCCCATCCTTGCAAGGAGGGAAACCACGGCGCCATTTCTGTCAAGGCCAAATGCACCGCAAACAGGGCGATTGCAGCATAAAGGGTAGCGGTGCCTACCCGGTTGCGAAATGCGGTGGTAAAAAAGTGCTGCCTCCAATTCATGATCGAAAAATTACTGACTATCAATTACTTAACAATCAGTCATCGCATTAGTTCACGGGGCGGCTGAGCGAAGAATTTTGGCCAAGGGGCGGCCTTTGGCTAATTCATCCACCAGCTTATCCAAGTAGCGCACCCGCTGCGTCAGGGCATTGGTGATTTCCTCCACGCGGTAACCACAGATCACCCCTTTGATCAGCGAGGCGTTGGGATGCAGGGTAGCGCCAACAAAAAAACCCTCAAACGTCGTTTTCGCCTCCCTGTGCGCGTCCAATTCCACTTCGTCATAGCCCGTCAGCCAGGAGATGACGGCGCGGAGTTCGGCTTCCGTTCGGCCCTTTTTCACCACTTTGGTCACATACATCGGGTAGATGGATGCGAAGGTCATTTGCGCGATGCGCGCATCGTGGTGGGAGGTGTCGGTCATTTGGATCTAAGCAAGGTCTTACAATTTCAACTTTTTGCCAATTACTTTTTGTTCATAGTCTTGTCCAAAATCAGTTGCCAAGATCCTCGGTCTAATTCCTGAAAAACTCTTTCGAGTTGTAGCCCCGCCGGGAATCGAACCCGGATCAAACGTTTAGGAAACGCTTATTCTATCCATTGAACTACGGGGCCAGAAGGCAACCGCGTCACCTGATGGTCGCTCCCGCCGGCAATGCGGCGCCGGGCTGAAGGAATTCCAGTTTTCCTGTTTCCGGGTTTTCGGCCATTAAAATCATGCCTTGAGACTCCACCCCGCGAATCGTACGAGGAGCCAAATTGGCTAACAGCACCACTTGGCGACCGACCACATCTTCGGGTGCAAAGTGCTCTGCAATGCCTGACAAGACGGTGCGTCGATCGACGCCTGTGTCCAGAGTCAATTGGAGCAAGCGGTCCGCTTTGGGCACCTTGGTAGCCTCTGAGATGGTGGCAACTCGAAGGTCTAACCCAGCAAATTGATCGTAGTCGATATTGGCCGCAATGGGGGGAATAGCAGAGGTTTCCACAGGCTGAACAGGGATTTCAACAGGTTTGACAAGCTTGGCGCGCTGGGCGTCCATGGCTTCGTCTTCAATCTTTTCGAACAAGAGGGCGGGCTCTGACAGGGTCTGACCGGCCGGCACCAGGCTCGTCCCAGCTAAAAGCGACCAATCTGCCAACTCCATCCCCAGCATAGCGCGAATTTTCGCCGCACTAAAAGGTAGGAAGGGTTCAAAAACAACCCCTAAAGCAGCCATAATTTGTGTGGCCGTTCCGAGGATTTCTGCCGCACGCGCGGGATCCGTTTTAACCACTTTCCAAGGCTCCGCATCGGCGAGGTATTTATTCCCTACACGGGCCAAATTCATTGCCTCCGTCAATGCCTCACGGAAGCGATAGGCCTCCAGAGCAGATGAAACTTTAGCCGTTTGAATGGCGATGGCGCCAAGCGCTTCCAAATCTTCCGGCGCAGAACCAGAAACCGGCACCTTTCCCTCACAGTACTTGTGATTCAAGACCATCACGCGGTTCACGAGGTTGCCCAAAATGGCGACCAGCTCCGAGTTGTTGCGCTGCTGGAAGTCGGCCCACGTAAAGTCGTTGTCCTTCGTTTCGGGCATGGTGGCACATAAGGCGTAGCGGAGCGAATCTTGCTTGCCGGGAAATTCGGCCAGGTATTCATGCAGCCAAACGGCCCAATTTCGGGAGGTAGAAAGCTTCTCGCCTTCCAAGTTCAAAAACTCATTCGCAGGCACGTCCTGAGGTAGAATATACCCGCCGTGCTGCATCAAAATAGCTGGGAAAATCAGGCAGTGAAAGACGATGTTGTCCTTGCCAATAAAGTGCACCAAACGCGTCTCCTCATCCTTCCACCAGGTTTCCCAATCGGCTCCAAAGAGCTCTTGGGTGGCCGTGATGTACCCAATGGGAGCGTCAAACCACACATAAAGGACCTTGCCGTCTGCCCCTTCCACGGGAACGGGAACGCCCCAGTCGAGGTCGCGGGTCATGCTCCGGGGCTGCAAGCCATCGCCAGCATCCAACCACGATTTGCACTGACCATAAACGTTGGACTTCCATTCAGGATGGGACTCGATGTAGGTGCGTAATTCAGGCGCCAACTTGTCCAAAGGCAAGAACCAATTAGTCGTCTTGCGCATCTCCGGTGCCGCGCCCGAAAGCGTCGACGTCGGGTGAATCAAATCCGTGGGATTCAAGGTCGACCCGCACTTCTCGCATTGGTCGCCATAGGCCCCGGCCGCCTGGCACTTGGGGCAGGTGCCGGTGATGTAGCGGTCTGCCAAAAACTGCTCCGCCTCTGGATCATAGTATTGATCCGTTTCACGGGCTTCAAACACCCCTTTTTCATAGAGAGTTTGGAAGAAATTGCTCGCCACCTCCGCATGCTTGGGCGACGAGGTCCGCGAGTAAATGTCAAATTGAACGCCAAAGCCCGCCAACGCGTCGCGCATCATCTCGTGGTAGCGGTCCACAATTTCGCGGGGGGTGACGCCCTCTTTGCGGGCCTTCATGGTAATGGCCATGCCATGCTCATCGGAGCCGCAAACAAAGGCTACCTCCTCGCCGCGCATTCGCAAGAAGCGCACATAGATGTCGGCAGGAAGATAGCATCCGGCCAAATGGCCAATATGAATGGGGCCATTGGCGTAAGGCAGCGCAGCGGTGATCGTGGAACGTTTGTAGGACTTCATGTACGACAAAAGTACAAAGGGCTGTACCTTGGTTTCGTTCTATGCCAGAATCCCTTTCTCCCCCCTTCTTAGCCCCCGGCGATGGCATCGCTTTGGTGTCCGTTTCGCGCTTTGGTGAGTCTGCTGTCATGGAACAAGCCGAATCATGGATTCGCTCCCAAGGGTTCACGCCTTTCCGCGCGCCGAATTTGGGTGCCCGCTCCCATCAGTTTGGCGGCGACGACGCCACTCGAGCGGCCGACGTCAACTGGGCCATTGCGCACCCCGAGGTCAAGGCCATCTGGAGCATTCGGGGCGGGTACGGGGCGGTCCGTATGGTCGACGCCATCAACTGGTCCAGCTTGAAGGCCCAGCCCAAATGGCTGATCGGCTTCAGTGACTTCACCATGCTCCTAGGCCACGCCTACCAACAAGGACTTTGTGCCGTACACAGCTGGATGCCCATTCAGCTCCCGACCAGCACCTCAAAAAGCGTCGATAGTTTGGCCGATCTCCTTCGCGGAAGGCCCCATGTTCTGCGCGCCCCCGCACACCAACTCCAGCGCTCGGGCCAAGCGGAAGGTCCCTTGGTGGGCGGAAACCTCTCCGTCCTCTACTCCATGCTGGGATCACCTAGCTTCCCCAACTTGCAAGGCTGCATTCTGGCCTTGGAGGATTTGGACGAATACCGGTACCATCTGGACCGCATGTTCTGGGGCCTAAGGCGCGCGGGAGTTTTGCAGGGCCTTGCTGGCGTGGTGGTGGGCAGCTTCTCGGACATGAAGGACAATGCCTTGCCCTTTGGCAAAGAGCCGCTCGAAATCGTCTCGGAGGCCCTCCCTGGGGCCGTTCCGTTGGCCATGGGCATGCCCTTTGGGCACGAAAGTGCCAACGAAGCGTTTATTACCGGCTACCGCTACCGCTTGGTAGTAGATTCGGCTGGTGGACATCTTTCTCCCCTCTAAACGCCGCTGGGCGGGCTACCTCGCGGAAGCAAAAGCACTGATGTACTATCAGCAATTGGGGTATATCCTATGTCTTCAAAATGGCCGACATTTTCGCGGCGAGGTGGACCTCCTACTTTGGCACCCACGGGAAAGACATCTGGTGGCTGTCGAGGTAAAATTCCGATCCCAAGCCCCTGAAATTCTGCCACTTACTTTGCGTCAAGCTCGACGGATTTACCGAGCCGCATGTGCATTGCGACCCTTGCCCTTGAAGGATGAGGAGGTCGAGGTTCAGCTCTGCCTGATCACGGGAAGGTTGGAATCCCCACAAATTCAAGTATTTGCAGAGTTTTATACGCCTTGGGAGTGAAGTTTTGCGGCACGGGAATTGCCTACCTTTGCAGAAATATTAGAACCTGTGAGAGAACAGCGCCCTTCGCGTGGGGGAAAACCTTCGCGTCCGACCAATAAACCGTCTCGCCGTGAGGGCGACGCCGGTCGACCTTCCCGAGCCTCCTTTAGTGAGGAACGCAGCCCTGACGGCCGGCGAAAATTTAGCCTACCCTCCTCGGAAGGGCAGTCATCACGCGGTCCCCGCGAAGACCGCCCCTACGGCGACCGCCCGCAGGGAGATCGTCCTGCACGCTCATTTGGCGATAAACCAGCTTGGGGTGACCGCGCCAAGAAACCCTACGGCGACCGCCCGCAAGGAGATCGTCCTCAGAAAAACTTTGGTCCCCGCGAAGACCGCCCCTACGGCGACCGCCCGCAGGGAGATCGTCCCGCACGCTCATTTGGCGATAAGCCTGCTTGGGGAGATAAGACCCCGAAATCCTTCGGCGCCGGACCCAAGCGCGGAGTTCGAGGAGACCGCGAATACTGGGAAAAGAAGCAGCAACAGCGCGGCAAACCCCGTTACAAGACCGCGGAAGAGTTTGCTCCATCCACGGACGACATGCGTTTGAACAGATTCCTGGCGCACGCCGGCATTTGTTCGCGCCGTGATGCCGATGCATTGATTGCGGACGGCATGGTCACTGTCAATGGCAAGATCATCACCGAAATGGGCTTCAAAGTTGGCCCTGGGGATGATGTGCGCTACGCGGGCGAGCGGTTGAAGTCCGAACGCAAAGTCTATGTCCTACTGAACAAGCCCAAAGGATTTATTACGACCGTGGACGACGAGAAGGCGCGCAAAACCGTGATGGATTTGGTGGCCAATGCGTGCAAGGAGCGCATTTACCCAGTTGGTCGTTTGGACCGCGGCACGACGGGCGTCCTCTTGTTGACGAACGATGGCGCGATGGCCAAGAAATTGACGCACCCCAGCCACGGTGCCAAGAAAATCTACCACGTCACGCTGGATAAACCCCTGACCCCTGGGGACATGGTTGCCCTCAAAGAAGGATTGGTCCTGGAGGATGGCCCTGTCATGGTGGACAAAGCAGAATTTATCACGCCAGACGATTTTTACAATTTGGGCGTTGAACTTCATGTGGGCCGCAACCGCATTGTGCGTCGAATTTTTGAACACATGGGCTACGAAGTCGTCAAATTAGACCGCACTTCCTTTGCGGGCCTCACGAAAAAGAGCCTGGAGCGCGGCCACTACCGCCTCTTAAACTCGAAAGAGATTTCATTCTTGCAAATGCTGTGATCCGCAAAATCCTCCTTGCCCTCGCCGTACTTCTTGGCCTGGTCATCCTTGGGCTCGGAAGCGTTGTAGCATACTTGCAATCGGATTCGGACAATCTGAGAATTCGACTTCTCGGGGTGGTCAATGAACCGTTGACTGTTCCGGTTCAAGCAACGGGATTGGCGCTCGATATTTTGGGGCAATTCCCAGATATTTCCTTGCGGCTTGACGATGTCTTCATTGAAGACCCATTGCGGCCAGGCACAGGCGATACGCTGCTTTACTTTGAAGAAGTCTATGCGCAATTCGGGCTGTTTAGTGTCCTGCGGGGCGAAACCGTTCTGCGGCGTGTCACCGTCTCGGATGGGGCCCTTAAACTTCGCTGGGAAGCAGATGGCCGAACCAATTTTGACATCCTCCAAGCAGATAGCACCCAATCGACGAGCTACGTCGATCTCCAAGGCTGTACGCTGCTCAATGCGCGCATCCACTTATCCGGGTATGGAGAGAGCCCTTGGGAATTCCCCTTCATTGCAGAGCGGATCAAACTCTCCGGGGTCCTCGATGCCGAACAATTTGATGCCCAAGCCACATGGGAACTTCTCATTCCTCGTTGGAACGACCAATCTGTTCGCATTGGGGGATCGACTGAATTTTATCAAAACAGCGAGGTGGACCAAATTTTGGTCGACCAAGGCCACGTGACAATCAACGACTGGGAACTTGACTTGGAGGGAAGCATTCAACAAGGCATGGGCCAATGGACGGCGCGCGCGCAAGATTTGGACATGAGGGATGTGATGGCCCTGCTCCCTAAGGCTTTGGTTCCCGATCCCAGCACCGTGGTAGCAGATGGGACACTGGACTTGACGGTGGTGGCCAGCACCACCCCCGCTGGATCCCGCATTAAAGCCGAAGGCGATTGGAAGCAAGGCAGCCTGAACGCCAGCAAGGGCTGGATTGTCGGCGAAGAGGTCAGCGCACACGTCGTCTTTGACAACGGGCCACAAGCCCGACTAGAAACAGCCACTTTGGACATTTCCAGCTTTGCCTTCCGATCTCGGAATTCGACGCTCAGTGGGAGCTTTCGGATGGACAATTTGGTGCACCCTCGAGCGCAAGCCCGTCTCAACATTCAGGGCCAAGACAACATTTTGGACATCATGCACTGGCTTGAATATCCCACCTGGGAAGGCAGCCATGGCAGTGTGCAAGGCAGTATTGGTTGGAAACAAACCTTTACTTCACTTGATGCGCTCGCTACCCAGGGGCTCTGGCTAGGGCAATGGTCCGGTTCCCTCGAGGTGCAAAAGGGGCATCTGGTCATCCAAGGGGTGCCACAACCCACCAAGCTTCCTTCGGCCCGACTTGAGCTGCGCGGACAAGATCTCTACATCGCGGAAGCAACCGTTCAAACAGGGAGCACCCAGGCACGTCTTCAGGGCACCGTGCACAACTTCCTCAATGATGACCTCTACCACTACCAGCTGCGTATTACCGGCCGTGAATGGCGCATGGAGGACATTACTGAATGGGAAATTTGGAACGGCAACTTCACGGGAGCCCCCGACGATGGGGAGGAATTTGCCGACACATACGACCTCGAATTGGCCGTGGACCGCATGCGTTTCGGCACATTTTCCGCCACCGACGTTTCGGGGCGCTTCTCCGGCAAAGGGCTGCATGTCGAATCAGACAACCTATTTCTGCGCCATTCAGGGGGTAGCCTCGCCGGCCGAGTCGAGTGGTTGCCCTTGCCTCAGGACCGTGCGCAATTGCTCTTAGATGGCCGCATCCAAAAGGTCGACTTGAAGGCCCTCATGCAATCCATGGACAATTTTGGCCAAACCCAATTGACCGACAAAAACCTATCTGGAATCTTGGATGCGCAATTCCGCATATCGGTGCCCCTTGACGCCGACCTGAATGCACAATCCGACGCCCTCTTGGCCACGGTGGATTTTCAAGTCAACAAAGGCCGAATCACCCAGTTTGATCCCCTGCTGGAACTGTCTCGCTTTGCTGAAGTCGAGGATTTGAAAGATGTCCGCTTCGGCACGGTCCAAAATCAGCTTCGCATCGCCAACGAAATCGTTTTCATTCCAGAAATGACCCTCGAAAACAATGCACTGCTTCTCAAAGTGGCGGGTCAGCACCGCTTTGACAACGTCATGGATTTTACGCTCCAAATGCAATTGCGCGATCTCGTGGGCGGCAAAAAGACCCCCCGATCCAAAGACCTCGATGCCTTTATCGCCGAAGAATCCACCCGTGGACCGGTGTGGATCCCAATTCACATTTTTGGCCCCGCCGATCATCTCAAGTTTTCCCTCGACCGGAAAGCGCTGACCCAAGACATCAAGTCGTCCGTCCAAGACGATTGGAAAAAGCAAGGAGAAGACCTTCGCAACCTCTTTCAGAAGCCTGTTGAGCGCCCACTGGTACCCGAGAAAAAATACCAGTTTGAGTGGGAGGAGGAGCCCGATACAAATCGTTCGTTCAGCCAAAGAGTGCGTTCGTTCAGCGGGCTCTAAAGCTTCGTCAAGAAACTTGTGGCGGGTAATTTTTTCTCATACATTTGAATCATGCGACGTACACTATTTGCATTGGCTTTCATGTTGTTGGGTTTTGCCGGACAGGCTCAAACGAATCCCAACCCCAACAATGAATGCGGTGTTTTCGCCCCCAATGCCTTCACGCCCAACCGCGACAATACCAACGACGAGTTCCGTGTGTTGGTTGCGGAAGCGTGTGAGCCTTTGGAGTACCGTCTGCGCGTATTTGACCGCTACGGTCGCCTCGTTTTTGAAAGCATCAATCCGACCGAATCCTGGGATGGCTCATACAATGGCCGTCAACTCAAGGAAGGGGTCTACCTCTGGCACCTTTTGGCGCTCTACACCGTACCTAGCGGCCAAGAAACCACTCGCCTTGAAGAAAAAGGCAGCGTGGTCTTGATGCGCTAAGCGTTTAGACTTTACCTATCCAACCGGAGCGCTGTCTCCGGTTTTTTTATGCCCACTGTCTAGGAACTTTTCACGCTCCCCTGCGTTTTCCTCCCATGCGTTCGTTCCTCCCATGCGTTCTTCTCCTCTGGTCCGCCAGCCTGTTTGGACAATCCAGCCAAATGGTCTTTGACCTCTCGGCCCCGGAGGTGGAGAAACTCCCAAAAGGTGCCCAATGGATGGTCTCCCTTCACGATGCGAAGGGAGCCCTGATCCAGCAATTCCCCTTTCCGGCGAGCGACACAAAGCAACGCGTGGTCATTGGCCCAAAAAAAGTAGGCACCTACACCGCCTCCTACTACCTCGACCTCAATGGAAATAACGAATTGGACAAAGGGCTTTTTGGGCAGCCTTTGGAGCCTTATGCCTTCTCCAACGGGGCGCGGAGCATGTTTTCCAAACCAAGCCTAGAAAGCCAACGTTTTCAGTTTTCAGGCACGCCCATTCGCGTGGAGCTCCTATTTCATTTTGGGGGTTGAGGGCTAGAGGGCTTGGTAAATAAACCGAAAGTTCTGGCGCGCAGCGAAGGTCCGCACCACATTTCAAGGATAAAAGAGATGAAACGTTTAAGCGAATTGGCTTCAGCGCGAAGCGCGAGCTCTCTAGCCCTTTAGCCCTCCAACAAAAACGGCAATACCGCGTCTTGAAAGGGCTGCGGTTGCTCCGCATGCACCCAATGGCCCGCTCCTGGGACGGATTCCAACCGAGCCAGGGGGAAATGATCCATGATGCCACTCCAATCTTCATCCAAAATGTATCCACTGCGTTCGCCCCGAACGAACAAGGTCGAGCCAATGAAGCGGTCTTCAGCGGCCAAGGATTGGCCTATCCGGCCCATTTGACCTTCGAGGACGGGCAGATTGAATTTCCACCCCAAATTCCCCTCGGGTTTCCATTCCAAATTTTTCAACAAAAACTGACGCATCCCCCAATCGGGCATGGCTGATTCCAGAGCGCGGTCCGCCTCGGTTCGGCTTTTTAATGTGGTAAAATCCAACTGATGCATGGCATCCACGACAGATTGATGGTGCGGAGGGTAGGCCTTCGGGCCAATGTCTACAACGACCAAGCGTTCCACCAATTCCGGATATTGGCAAGCCAAAGCCATCGCCGTTTTTCCTCCCATGCTATGTCCAAGCCACCGCACAGGCCGCTCTCCAAAATGCTCTAAGGCATAGGCACGCACATCCTCCACCATGTCAGCATAGGTATGGGAGCCGGCATGCGGGGACCGTCCGTGGTTGCGTTGGTCCACCAGGTGGACATCCATGCCCTGTTCGCCCCAGGTTCGGGCATGCGAGGCCCAGTTGTCCCCCATGCCAAATAAGCCATGCAGCACAACCAAGGGTTCCCCCCCATTGCCCATGATTTTACTCGCGAGAGGAAGAACGGCCATCAGCGTTCCAATAAATGACGGTAGCGTTGTACGGTGTTCTCGAGTCCCAGATACAGCGCCTCCGAAATCAACGCGTGGCCGATGCTCACCTCATCGAGGCCGGGCATATGCTGGGCAAAAAACTGGAGATTCTCTGAACTCAAATCATGGCCTGCATTCACGCCCAACCCAACAGATTTGGCCCATTGGGCGGCATGCACATAGGGCGTGACGGCCGCCAAGGGGTCGGAGGCGTACCCAACCGCATAGCCCTCCGTATACAACTCGATGCGGTCTGCCCCAAGGTCTGCCGCCGCGCGAATGCGGTCCTCTTGGCATTCCATAAAGACAGAGGTTCGAATCCCGGCTTGGCGAAATTCCGCCAAAATCGGGCGAAGAAGGTCCCCATTGCGTACCGTATCCCAGCCCGCATTACTCGTGAGTACGTCCGGCCCATCCGGGACCAAGGTGACCTGCTCTGGTCGGCATTCTAGGACCAAATCGATAAAACGACGGTCTGGATAGCCTTCAATATTGTACTCGGTATGCACTACCTCGCGCAAGGCGCGGGCATCGGCGTAACGAATGTGGCGTTCATCGGGACGCGGATGAATCGTGATGCCTTGGGCACCGAATTCTTGAATCCGAATGGCCGCGTCGAGCACATTGGGTACATTCCCTCCCCGTGCATTGCGCAGGGTGGCTATTTTATTAATGTTGACGCTCAAACGGGCGGGTTGCGATGCCATATCAGAGAATTTGGCCCAAAGTTCGGGCATCCGGGCTAACTTCGTCCTATGTTGGATTGGAATGACCTTCTTTTAACCCACCCGGCCCCGCTTTCGGAAACCTGTTCTGAAGCGGAGTACCTGGCGCGAACGAGCGAAAGCCGAACGCGCTTTTGGCCCGTCGTGGATGAAGGCGTCTACACGGGACTCATGGGTCCCGATGGGCATGTTCTTTCCGTACCCCCCTTGCAAGCGGCCCAACACCCCGTTGATGCCCTGGCCGTGGCCAGTGCTTGGCAAGTGGACATCGTGGCCGTCTGCGACAGGAACCTCTGGCAAGGAAGCTATAAAAGCCAGGATCTTGCCGACCGGATTGGTCAGCAATGGGCATTCCAGCTCCCTGGATCCACCATTTGGTTTGAACACTCGATGCACACCCCTTTTGGGGGCGAATGGATTCGCGGCATCGAAGCCGAAGGCGTTCGGGTTGTGGCATTTTCCACTGATTTCGTAGCCGAGCGCAGCGTTTTTCGCTCTTTTGCCCGGCTTGATCAACCGGATCCCACGGCGGCTTTGGCCACCTTGGAGCGATTTGGCTGCACGATTCTCGGGTACTACCCAAAGGGGCACCGCGCCGAGGAAGTCGAAGACAACCTTGATCACTTACTTCATTATTTGGACCTTTAAGCATGGCACGGGTAGCAATCTTTGGCAAACGCATTCCGGACGAGGTCCAAACTTTTGTTGAGCGCACGATTGATTCGTTGATTCAAGAGGGCTGTGACCTGGTTATGTACCGCGGTTTTCAGCACCGAATCAATGAACAATGGTCCGTCGGATGGGCCTTCCCGGAGTTTAAAAATGCCCAAGAACTGCAGGCATGTGCCCCGGACTTTTTACTGGTGATCGGCGGGGATGGAACCATCCTCGATGCCACGACCCTTGTTGAGCGCTCGGACATCCCCATCATTGGCTTGAATACTGGACGACTTGGATTCCTTGCCAACATCACCCGCGACGAAGCGCCGATGGCCTTGAAGGCGATTTTGGCTGGCGACTATACGCTCGATGAGCGAAATGCCCTAGAGGCCCATACCGCTTCGGACGACATCATTCAGCCCAATTTTGCCTTGAACGAAATCGCAGTCAGCCGAAAAGGCACCACTAGCATGATTTCCATCCATGTCTCCCTCAATGGAGAATTTCTCAACACCTACTGGGCAGACGGATTGCTAATCTCCACTCCTACGGGGTCTACGGGCTACAATTTGAGCTGTGGGGGGCCCATTCTGCTCCCAGGAAGCAACAATTTCATCCTCACGCCGATCGCTCCACACAATTTGACCGTGCGTCCGCTCGTTATACCTAATGCCGACACCATCACCATCAAGGTGGAGGCCCGGGAGGGCAATTTCCTGGCGTCATTGGACTCGCGTGTATTCACCTTGGACTGCGAAACAGAGCTCACTTTGCGGAGGGCTGATTTCCGCTTCAAACTAGTGCGCACCGTGTATACTGATTTCGCTTCCACCTTGCGCAATAAACTGCTCTGGGGATTGGATCGCAGGAACTGAGCTCCGCCGGCTATTTGTATCTTCGCAGGCTGAATATGGGCAACATACGTCAACTTCTTTTTTTTGCATTCGCATGGGCTTCCTTGGGAGCCTGGGCGCAGCGTTCTCAGGAATTGACCGTGAGCTGGGGAGGAACCCACCTGATGAGCGATGTGGGGCCAGCCGGGCCCTTTCTCCCGCAAGGAGGGAGCTGGGATGTAGATTACCGTTTGCAAGCCCATCCGCATTACGCTTTCCACCTGGGCTACAGCGAAGGCGTTTTAGAAGCCAACGATGCGTTGAGCACTTGGGCTGAGCGCCAGCAGCGCCAATTTCATGTCCAAACGCCATTCCGAAGCGTGCAAGCTCGAATGGAAGTCGACTTCTTTCCACAAAACATTCCATCTTTTCGCTTTCAGCATAGTCCATACCTCTTTGCGGGACTCGGACTGCTGTCTTTTGAACCGCGGGGATATTACCAAGGAGAGTGGATCCCGCTTCAGCCTCTGGGCACCGAAGGACAGGGCACCTCGGTGAACCCCGAAGCACGCTATGCCACTCGGGCACGCACCCTCCCTTTTGGTTTGGGCTGGAGAGCGCAGCTCAATGCCTTTTGGGTGGTCAACATGGAAGCGACTTGGACGCAAACGACGACCGACTACCTTGATGATGTTCATGGCACCTATGCAGACGCTACCGTCATCCAAGAATCCTATGGCGATGCGGCCGCCTACTTTGCGGACCCCTCGGGCTTAAATCTCCCAGTTGGGATGGCGCGAGGCAATGCCCAAACGACGGACTCGTACTTTGTTTTACGACTAGGCATGGGGCTTCACTTGGAAGCCTTCATGGAAAAATGCGCTTCCTTTTTATACCGATGAGCCTCCCTACCCACATCGCAATTATCATGGATGGCAATGGCCGGTGGGCCAAGCAGCAAGGCTTCCGCACGCGCATTCGAGGCCACGAGGTGGGGGTTGAAGCCCTGCGCCGCACTGCCCAATCCTGTGCAGAACTCGGCGTGAAATATTTGACCGTCTATGCCTTTTCGGAAGAAAACTGGGCCCGTCCAAAAGCCGAAGTAAACGCTCTGATGCGCATTTTGGTGAGTAGCCTCAGTAAGGAGATGCCCACCTTGATGAAAAACGGCATCAAGCTCCAGGCCATCGGAAAGCTGGACTTGCTCCCAAAAAGTGCCCAGCGCGAATTGCAGGAGGTGAAAGACGCGACCGCCGGGAACTCAACCTTGGTCTTAACCCTCGCCTTGAGCTATGGTAGCCGTCAGGAAATCCTGCAGGCAACGAAAACTCTTGCGCGCGAAGTCCAGCTGGGCCAGCGCAGCCTTGACAGCATTGATGAAACCGCGTTTGGCCAAGCCCTGTACACCCATTCCATGCCCGACCCCGATTTGGTAATCCGAACCAGTGGGGAGCAGCGGATTTCAAATTACCTCCTTTGGCAAATTAGTTACGCCGAATTGATCTTCATGCCCGTACTTTGGCCCGATTTTTCCAGAGAACATCTAGAAGAAGCCTTGTCCCAATATGCTGCGCGCGAGCGCCGCATGGGCAAAACCAGTGAACAACTCAACGAGAAAAGCACCTGATGAAACGACGATTCTTACGCCTGAGCACAGCTGCTTTTTTAGCCCTGGCCTCTTTCTCGAGCTTTGCTCAAATCCAACTGGGTCAAGCCATTGAGATCAAGCCGGAAGTCGATTATGAAATTGGCGGCATCACTGTGACCGGGGCAGATCAACTGGATCCGACCATGGTTGGCCTCCTTTCAGGCTTGAATGTCGGCGACAAGGTCCAATTCCCCTCTGAACGCGTCGGTCAGGCCATCCGCAATCTCTGGGACCAGGAGTTGTTCTCCGACGTTCAACTCTTCGTGGTCCAGAAAGTCAACCGCACAGTCTACCTGGAATTCCGGTTGACCACCCTTCCCAAGTTGAGCAAGTACTACTTCACAGGCATCAAAAAGGGCAAGCAAGATGCCCTCCGCGAGCTGCTTGAGCTCACCCGCGGCATGGTGGTCTCCGAAAACCTCAAGATCACAGCAGAAAACGCTATCCTCAAGCATTTCAAGGAAAAAGGATTTCCCGATGCCACGGCAAAGATCGCCACGGAACGCGATAGCATGCTGCTCGACGCCGTCGTGCTTCGCATTGACATTGTTCCGGGACCACGTCTTCGAATTGATGACATCGTTTTTCACGGGAACACCGCCCTGACCGATGGCAAACTCCGCCGCGTCATGGACGACACGCACCGCTATCGGAAGTGGAACATTTTTACCACCTCCAAGCTCCAGAAAGAAAAGCTAGAGGCAGACAAGGTCCTCATTGTGGAAGCATACAATGAAGCGGGCTACCGCGACATGCGCATCCTCAAGGATAGCATCTACCGCGTGGAGGACAAGTTGAAGATCGACATCTTCATCGAGGAAGGCCGCCCGTACTATTTCCGAAGCATCAGCTTCTATGGCAATTCCAAGTACCCGACAGAGGTGCTCGAATCCATTCTGAAAATTCGCGCCGGAGATCGCTACGATGCCAAAGCCCTGAATACACGCATCAACGGAGATCCCAACAGCAACGATATTTCTTCGCTCTACCTGAACAATGGCTACCTCTTTGCCAACGTCATTCCCGTAGAGGTCAAAGTGGAAAACGACTCCATTGACATGGAAATCCGCATTCGCGAGGGCCGCCAAGCCACTGTCCGCAAAGTCATTGTGAACGGCAACGAGCGAACCAATGACCATGTGGTTTATCGGGAGATTCGCACCCGTCCGGGCGATTTATTCTCCAAGGCAGACATCATGCGAACCGTCCGCGAATTGGGGCAATTGGGCTACTTTGATCCCCGCCAAATCACCCCCGTACCCGTACCCGACCCGGTAACTGGCACCGTGGATTTGGAATACACCGTGGTGGAGCAATCCACAAGCCAGCTCGAACTGCAAGGTGGTTGGGGAGCCTATGCCGTGGTGGGAACTTTGGGCTTAAACTTCAACAACTTCTCGTCGCGCAACCTCTTCAACAAGAAGGCATGGCAGCCCCTTCCTGCAGGCGATGGCCAAACCATCACCATCCGCGCACAAACCAACGGCACCTATTACAGCTCCTACAACTTTAGCTTCACAGAGCCCTGGTGGGGCGGGAAGAAGCCCAATTCGGTGACTTTTTCGGCCTACCACAACACGATGAACTACAACGGCCGAACGGACAGTACGGCCCAAAAGATTGCCATCACCGGGGTAACCTTGGGTCAAGGGCAGCGTTTGAAGTGGCCGGATGATTACTTCACCCTCTACCATGCTTTGGAGTACCGCCGATTTGACATCAACAACTACCCATTTGTCGGTGGAAACTTCACCACAGGTATCGCGAATTCGGTGGCCTACACCTTGAGTTTGCGCCGAGACAACCGCGACTTGCCCATCTTCCCAACTCGGGGATCAAGCATTGCCTTTAGCCTCGAAGCCACCCCCCCCGTTTCTTTGGTGGACGGGCGCGACTACACCAAGTTGAGCACGGAGGAAAAGTTCAAATTCATCGAATACCACAAGTGGAAGTTTACGGGCGACTACTATGCGGAGATCATGAAGAACTTTGTTATCCGTTCCTATTCAGAGTTTGGCTTCTTGGGGTCCTACAACAAGGACTACGGCTTGCCGCCATTTGAGCGCTACTACCTCGGCGGAGATGGCCTTCAAAACTTTGTCCTGGACGGGCGAGAAATCATCGGCCTTCGCGGGTATACCAACTACAGCTTGACCCCAGACGGCGGCGGCGCCCTCTACAACAAGTTCACGACGGAGTTGCGCTATTTGCTGTCGCCCAACCCGAATGCCCAAATCTTCGTTCTGGCTTTCGCCGAGGCGGGTAACAACTACGACAACTTCGCAGACTACCGCCCGTTTGAACTCAAGCGTTCTACAGGGGTCGGTTTGCGCATCTTTATGCCCATGTTTGGTCTTCTCGGCGTGGATCTGGGCTATGGCTTTGATAACTTGCCGGGCCAAAACGGATCTTCCGGTTGGCAAACACACTTCGTACTCGGTCAACAATTCTAAGCATGCGACGCATTTGGTTTCTCCTTGCATTTCTGGGCATGACCACGATGGGCATGGCCCAGCGTCTTGGCTATGTGGATACGCAGGCCATCTTGAATGCTATTCCCGAATACAAGCAAGCCCAAGCAGAAATTGAGCGACTATCGAAGCGCTGGGAGGGCGAGGTGGCCAGCCTTTTTGAAGATGCGTCGGCCCTACAGGCTCAGCTAGACGCCGAATCGGTGCTCCTCACGCCCGATATGATTGCCGAGCGCAAGGCTGCCATTCAAACGACACGCGACACCGCTCGTTCGCGCCAAATGCGCTACTTCAGCCCTGAAGGCCAGCTCTTCGAAAAGCGGGAAGAGCTCGTCGCCCCGGTGCAAGCCCTCGTGGCCGGCGCCATCAAGGAGGTGGCCCGCAAAAAGAAATTGGATTTTGTCTTCGACAAAGGCTCGTCTGTCAGTGTGGTGTACGCCAACGAGTCCAATGATATCACCCAAGACGTACTCCAACAACTCGGTTACTGAAATCACTACTTTTGACCCCTATGAAAAACGCACTAAAAGTTCTCGCCCTGGTCGCTATGACCGCAGCCCCCGCTCTCGGCCAATCCTTGGTTGGACACATCAACGTCGACAGCCTCCTCGTTGAGATGCCCGACTACAAGAAAGTCATGGAAGCCCTCCAAGCAGAGCAGGCCAAATTTGAAAACGAAGCCAAAGAAATGAATGCCGAGTTGGAGAAGGGCGCACAAACCCTCCAAGCCAACGCGGGAACCTGGACCGAACTTCGTCAGCGCCAAGAGCAGCAGCGCCTGCAGGAGATGTACAACAACATCCAGCAGTACATGCAAAGCGCCCAGCAGGAACTCCAATCCAAGGAGATCGAATTGATCACTCCCGTTCTGGAAAAATTGCAAAATGCCATTGATGCGGTGGCCGCTGAGAAGAACGTTGCGTACGTCCTCGACGCATCGCAGAGCAAAGGCATGGTCATCTACGCCAAGGGCGGCATGAACCTCATGTCCGCTGTCAAGGTAAAATTGGGCATGTGATGAAACGTTCAGACGGCCCGATTGGGCTGTTTGATTCGGGCGTCGGCGGATTGACGGTGGCTCGGGCGATCGCTCGAAAGCTACCCCATGAACGCCTGCTTTATTTTGGCGATACGGCCCACTTGCCGTACGGCGAAAAATCCCCCGAAGCCATTCGCTCGTATGCCTTGGGTATTTCCAAGCATTTGATGGCGCAGGGCGCTAAAGCCATCGTGGTAGCCTGCAATTCGGCCTCCGCGGTGGCTTTGGACGTCTTGAAAGAAGAGCTGGACATTCCCGTCTACAATGTGATTGATCCCGTTGTGCATTACCTGCACCGCAAACACGCCAAGAACATTGGCATTTGGGGGACTCGGGCCACGGTGGCCTCCGGCATTTACCCACGCAAATTGGCTGAGTTACTGCCCCAATCCGAGGTGCGCCCGATGGCGACGCCCCTCCTTGTTCCTGTGATTGAAGAAAACCTCTTGCGGGGAGACGTGACCGATGCCGTGGTGCAACTCTACCTCGATGATGCCCGCATGGCGGGTATTGAGCACCTCGTACTCGCCTGCACCCACTACCCCCTCATTGCTTCCCAAATCGCCAAACAGCTCGAGGAAAAAGTTCATCTCCTGCGCATCCCCACCATTGTGGCCAATTCGGTCGCCAAGCATTTGGAGGAAGGGGGGTTGTTGCGCTCAACACCCGCTGAAGCGCCGCATCATTTTGCCGTGTCCGACTACACCGACAGCTTTGCGAAGATTTCCCGCATCTTCTTCGGGAAGGGCATCCATCTCGTTGAGGAAAACATCTGGGCCTCCTGAGGGGCCTCGCAGACACCTGTACACCGGCTAGGCCGCTGGCACTGCGTCCCCAACAATTTTTCCGCTGAGCAAGCACAACGGAATACCTCCGCCAGGGTGGGCCGACCCCCCACAGAAATACAGATTTTTGAGGCTTCCCCGATTGGGATGGCGCAAGAAGGCCGCCATGGCTGAATTGCTACTGGAACCATACAGGGCTCCGCGGTCACTGCTCGTACGCGATTCGATGCGAACGGGATCCAAGAAGTCTTCCTCAACGATGTGCGGGGCGATGTCAACACCGAGTACACGATGAATTTTGGCCAAAATAGCCTCCCGAGCTTGGTGTCGAAGGGCGTCCCAGTCCTGCCCATCGTTGGAGGGGGCATTGATCATGACAAACCAGTTTTCTCCCCCCTTTGGGGCATCTTCCGGTACGTCTTTGGACGTGATATTGATGTAGACCGTCGGGTCGGGGAAGAGGGTTTTGGTCTCAAATAAGGCCTGAAACTCCCCTTCGTACTGGTCACTGAAAAGGATGTTGTGGAGGTTGAGTTCCGGAAATAAGCGGTCTAGCCCCCAATAAAATATCAAGGCCGAGGAGGAACGCTCCGCGCGCAGCGTAGCTTCTGGAGCGGGAAGTTGGGGCAATAAGCGTCGGTAGGTGGGTGTGACGTCCATGTTGCTGACGACCACCTCGGCACCCAGCACTTCGCCCGATTCGAGGCGTATCCCCGTCGCGCGACGGCCTTCGTAGGTGATTTGGGCCACCCGATGACCGTAGTGAAACTCGACCCCCTGGCGTTCCGCGAGAGCGACCAAACTATGCGTGATGTCCACCATGCCGCGCTTGGGTAAAAACGTTCCCACTCCAAATTCCAAATGTGGAATCATGCACAAGGTGCCCGGGGCTTGGTATGGGCTTGAACCATTGAAGGTGGCATAGCGGTTAAACAGCTGTACCATGTGGGGCGAAACAAACCGTTTCCGGTGCATGGCATCCATCGTGCGGGTCAATCCCAAAGAGGGGACGGCCGCCAATGTTCGGAAAATCGCCGGCCGTAGGTAGGTGCGCCAACTGTGCAGGGAGCGCTCCAGGAAAAATCCCGACGTGGCCTGGTATTGCGTGCGAGCCAAGGCCAAATGGGCCCGGGTATGGGCCGCCGGTTCGCCTAGTTGTTTTTCGGCCTCTAAGGCAAAGGCCTCGGGATCGCTGTGCGCTACCAAGCGCGTCCCATCCTCCCAGAAATACCGGCAGGATTCATCTTTCTTTAGGTAGGGGAAATGGTCGGCGGCCTGCTCCCCACAGAGGGTAAACAAGGCTTCGACATGTTCCGGCAAGGTGAACAAGCTGGGGCCCGCATCAAAGCGGTAGGCCCCGAGCCGAAATTGACTCAACTTCCCCCCGGGATACGTGTTGGCCTCATGGACCTCGACGGCATAGCCTTTCCGGGCCAGTCGGATGGCGGCCGAAATGCCGGCAATCCCCGATCCAATGATGCGGGCTACGGGTGGGTTTGTTCTCTCCATGCTTGAACCGCTTTGCGTACGCTACCCTTGGCCAACAACAGTTCTTGCGCTTTGTTTGCGTCCAGCCCTGTCTGGGCCGCCACCATAGCCGTCCCGCGGGCGACGAGTTTTTCGTTGCTCAGCTGCATGTCCACCATGCGGTTGCCTTGAACATGCCCCAGCTGAATCATCAAGGTGGTGGAGAGCATGTTCAATATTAGTTTTTGCGCCGTCCCGGATTTCATCCGAGTGGAGCCGGTAATGAATTCAGGGCCGACCACCACTTCGATGGGGAATTCTGCCGCTTGGGCGACGGGGGAGCCCGGATTGCATACAATGGCACCGGTAACACAGCCGAAGTTTCGAGCGGCTTGAAGCCCTCCCATGACATAGGGGGTTCGCCCACTGGCTGCGATTCCTACCACGGCATCCTGAGGGCTGATCTGGTGGGCACAGAGGTCCGCCCATGCTTGCTCGGGATCATCCTCCGCAAACTCGACAGCCTTTCGAATGGCCCCGTCGCCCCCAGCGATCAGGCCAACGACCCGGCCATGGGCGACGCCAAAGGTGGGCGGACATTCGGATGCATCGACGATGCCCAAACGGCCCGACGTGCCAGCCCCAATATAAAACAAGCGTCCTCCCGCCTTCATTTGAGGTAAAATTGCATCGACCAAGGCCTGGACGGCCGGGATGGCACGCTCCGTCGCCTGGGCCACTTTGTGGTCCTCCGCATTGATGCCCGCGAGGATGTCCGCGGTTGAACGATGTTCAAGGCCGTCGTGCAGCGATTCCGATTCGGTTACCCAAGTCATACAGGGTCATTTTTAGTCAGGACCGCCACGAAGTAGCCATCGGAATGGGCGTGTGCTGGAGATATGCGTACCATCTCCTCTAAGCTAAACTGCGGCTGGGCTTTGACAAAGGCCTCCACTTGGGCTTCATTTTCTTCGGGCAATATGCTGCAGGTTGCATAGACTAACCGTCCACCGACCCGCAATGCCCCGGGATAGCGCTGCAAGATGCGCGCTTGCACCTCCAAGGTGCGCTCCAAGTGCTCCGGGAGAAGTTTCCATTTGGTGTCCACATCGCGGCGGATGACGCCTGTTCCGCTGCACGGCACATCCAAAATCATTTTATCGGCCCAAGCTCCCCGCTCCAAGACATCCGCGGTATGTACAATGTGCTTGGTCGTGAGGATGGATACCCCGGCGCGTTGCGCGCGTTTGACGGCTTCCCCCAATTTGTAGGCTTCGATGTCCATGCACAGAATTTCGCCCCGGTTCTGCATCAGGGCCGCCATGTGCAGGGCTTTCCCTCCCGCCCCAGAGCAGCCGTCCAAAATGCGGTCTCCGGGCTGAGGATCCAGATAGGGGGCAATGCACTGCGAGCCCCCGTCCTGAACTTCGTACCAGCCTTCCTGGAAAGAGGGCAGGTGTTGCAAGCGCGGGCGCTTGCTCAAGACAATGGCCTCCGGACGCACGTCCGAGGCTTCCGCCTCGATGCCCTCTGCGGCAAGGCGTTCCAAAACACGTTCCCGCGTAGACCGCAAGGTGTTCACACGAAGAATAACCTGCGCCGGTTGGTTGAGGGCATGTGCCAAGGCTGGCCACTGCGCCCCGAGGGCGGCATCGGCACGGGCATCCAACCAAGCTGGATAGCTCTCGCGAACACCAAGGGGCAAATCCTCCGGGAGGATCAAAGTCCCCTCCACTTGCCAGGCCCAGTACAGTTCAAACAATTCTTTGAGTTTCTTGCGTTTGAGGCTTGGTTCCTCCCCAAGGAGCGCCCAGAGCAAGCGCCACCATCGGACCATTTCATAGCTATGTTGGGCCACGAAGGCACGGTCCCGGGCGCCCCATTTCTTGTTGGCGCGCAGCACTTTGTCCACCACGCGGTCCGCATACCATCCTTTCCCGAAAGACCACTCTAAGACCTCCAAGACGCCGGCGACCAAATTGGGATAAAGTTTCATGCGGGAGACCAGGAATCAGGGTTTTGGAGGGCATACAGTTCGGCATACACTCCGTCCTGTTGGACCAACGTACTGTGGGTGCCCTCTTGGGTCAATCGCCCCTCTTCGAGCACATAGATGCGATCGGCCAAATGCACACAGCTCAACCGCTGCGTAATCAAAAGGGCCGTGACACCCTGAAGTTTCTCGCGCAAGTCGGAGAGAATATTGACTTCCGTGTCGGTGTCGACCGCGGACAAGGCGTCGTCCAGGACCAACATCGGCGGTTTTTTAATCAAGGCACGCGCAATGCTCACCCGTTGCTTTTGGCCTCCACTCAAGGTCACCCCGCGCTCGCCCACCACGGTGTCAAACCCTTTTGGGAAGCCCCGCACATCGTCGGCGACGTGGGCGAGTTCGGCATATTCTTCCACCACTTCCCGCCCAGCATCCATGGTGCCAAACGCAATGTTTTCCGCAATGCTGTCGCTAAAGAGAAAGGCGTCTTGGGGGACCGTGCCAATCGCACGGCGCAGCACCTGCACATCCCAGGTCCGAATGTCCACGCCGTCGACCAAAATTCGGCCCGTCTGGGGGTCCATTACCCGGTTGAGCAGGAGGCCCAAGGTGCTTTTCCCCGACCCCGTCTTGCCCACCACAACGATGGTTTCTCCCGGTGCAATGTGGGCTGAAAACGAATTCAAGGCCTGAATGCCACTGTCCGGGTAGGTGTAGCTCACGTTTTCAAACACAATGTCCCCGCGAAACGCTTCGGGACGATACGGGTGCTCGGGACTTTGAATGGCGGGCTCAATGAGCAAAAAATCATTGATGCGCTGCATGGAGGCTTCCGCGCGCTGCACCATACTCATCACCCAGCCAATGCTCGCAATGGGCCACGTCAAGAGGTTGACGTAGTAGACAAACTCCGCAATTACGCCGGGGCTCAAACGCCCTTCAATGACCCCTTGCCCGCCCACCCAGACCGCAATCAGCGTGCTGCTGCCGACTAAGAGGAGCATCAGGGGCATGAACAGCGCATTGACGCGGTAGAGGCGTTCGTTTTGGGCAAAGGATTGGCTCGCACTCGTTGCATAGCGTTCTGTTTGCTCCGCTTCCAGGCCAAATGCTTTTAACACCCGCAAGCCCGAAAACGTCTCCTGGGCCAAAGTACTGATCGCCGACTGCTGGGCCTGCACCGCATGACTCCGTTGATTGATCAAGGTTGAAACACGGTAAATACACCAAACCAAGAGGGGCATGGGAGCTAGGGTCAGCAGGCTAAGTCGAACGTCTACCGAGAACATGAAGTACAAGGTGATTCCCGTCGCGAAGGCCGTATTGATCGTGTACATGAGGGCCGGTCCGATGTACATCCGTGTGCGTCCAACGTCCTCGCTGATGCGGTTCATCAAATCCCCCGTGCTATTTCGACGGTAAAAGCCCATGTCCAGTTTTTGGTAGTGGGTGTAGATGTCATTTTTGAGGTCAAACTCAATGTGGCGCGACATCACGATCAGGGTTTGGCGCATCAAAAACGTAAAGAGGCCTTTGAGGACACTTAAGCCCAAAATCAAGGCAGAATAGAGCATCAAAGCCTGCTTGAGATCGAGGCTTCGCTGGGCATCCGGGGTGCCTTGGCCCGAAATCGCCACGGCGACCTCATCAAAGGCTTCTCGAATGTAGACAGCCGGAAACACCGAAAACGCCGCGGAAAGAAGCACAAAAAGGACTCCACTGAGCAAAAGCCACTTGTAGCGCCAGAAATAGGGGTTGAGCGTCCAAAGGGCTTTCATGGGATAAAGGTACGGCGGTGCGTACCTTTACTCTTATGAATCTCGCGGAACTGCCTTCAGATCCTCACATTGCCGTCATTGGCTTGGGCTATGTGGGCATGCCACTTGCGTTGGAGTTTTCCAAGCATTACCCGGTTTTAGGTTTTGATATCAAATGTGCACGCATCGATGAACTGAACCGCGCTGAAGATTCCACCAAAGAAGCAGAACCCGCCGCCATTCAAGCGGCCTTAGACCACGGCATTCGATTTAGCTGCACCTCAGATGATTTGGCTCAGGCCAATGTGTACATCGTCACCGTACCCACCCCAATAAATGCCTCCAACGCCCCTGATCTCAACCCTTTGCTTAGCGCCTCCAAAACGATTGGAGGCTATTTGAAAAAAGGCGATGTGGTGGTCTATGAATCCACCACCTATCCGGGCTGTACCGAAGAAGACTGCGTACCCGTACTGGAAGCGGTGAGTGGATTGACCTTCAACCAAGATTTCTATTGCGGCTACAGTCCAGAGCGCATCAATCCAGGGGATAAAGTCAACACCTTGACCACCATTAAGAAAGTGACTTCCGGAAGTACCCCCGGCGCCGCCCAATTTGTCGACGGCCTATATCGCCGCATCATCACGGCAGGAACGCATTTGGCCCCGAACATGAAGGTGGCCGAAGCCTCCAAAGCCATCGAAAACGCGCAACGCGATGTCAACATCTCGTTCGTGAACGAGCTCTCCCTCATTTTTGACCGCGTCGGCATCGACACCCGCGACGTCTTGGAAGCCGCGGGCACGAAATGGAATTTCTTGAAGTACAGCCCAGGCCTCGTAGGCGGGCACTGCATTTCTGTAGACCCCTACTACCTTGCCCACAAAGCGGAAAGCCTAGGCTACCATCCCGCCGTCATTCTCAGTGGGCGCCGCGTCAACGACTCCATGGGGCTCTTTATCGCGAGCAAAGTGGTGAAACTCCTCATCGCTGAAGGCAAAGCCGTCAAGGAAAGTCGCACCCTTCTTCTGGGCATCACTTTCAAGGAGAATTGCCCCGACATCCGAAACACCAAAGTCGTGGACATCCGCCACGAACTCATCCAATACGGCTTGCAAGTCGATACCTACGATCCTTGGGCCAACTCTCAGGAGGTCGAGCACGAGTACGGGTTTAGCTTGGTCGACGCATTGGACCCCGCTGGTTACGACGCCATCGTTTTGGCGGTGGCACACAGCCAATTCCGCTCATTGGATATGCACCATCTCAAAGCTCAAAAAGGCGCCGTGATTTACGACGTCAAAGGTGTACTTCCCCGCGAGGTGGTGGATGCGCGGTTGTAGGGCTAGAGGGCTAGAGGGCTAGAGGGCTTGGCAAAACAACGGAAAGTCCTAGCGCGCAGCGAAGGTCCACCAAACAGTTTAAGGGTAAAAGAGATGAAGCGTTTAAGCAAAAAGGCTTCAGCGCACGTGCTTTCTTGCTACAGTGCGAAGCACGTGATCTCTAGCCAATTCGCGCGTCGCGCGATTACGTCTGCAGCACCCCCGGATTGTACGGACGCTCAATGGGAGCTTGGTTGGCGGCTTCGATGCCTAGGGAAATCCAGGTTCGGGTTTCGGCCGGATCAATGATGGCATCCACCCAAAGGCGAGAGGCCGCATAGTAGGGGCTCATTTGCGTATTGTACCGATCCTTGATGCGTTCGAGGAGTTCCTTTTCGGCTTCGGGGGTCGTGGCACCGGCGCGGGCTTTTTCGATTTGGACCAAAACCTTGGCCGCTTGATCACCGCCCATGACTGCGAGTTTGGCCGTGGGCCACGCAACAATGAGACGGGGATCGTAGGCCTTCCCGCACATGGCGTAATTGCCTGCCCCAAAGGAGTGTCCAACAATCACGGTGAATTTGGGCACGACCGAGTTGGCGACAGCATTGACGAGTTTTGCCCCGTCCTTGATGATGCCGCCGTGTTCGGCCCGAGATCCGACCATGAAACCCGTCACATCCTGGAAGAATACCAGGGGAATTTTCTTTTGGTTGCAATTGGCGATGAATCGGGCCCCTTTGTCAGCGCTTTCACTGTAAATGACACCACCAATTTGCATTTCGCCTTTGGCATTCTTGATGACTTGGCGTTCGTTGGCTACGATGCCCACAGCCCAGCCGTCGATGCGGGCGTAGGCGGTGATCAGCGTCTTGCCATAATCCGCTTTGTACTCAATGATGGAGTCCTCATCCACCAAACAGGCCAACAAGTCGCGCATCGGATAGGGTTTGGCGTCTACGGGCATGCGCTTGTAGAGCTCCTCCGCGGGAAAAGCAGGCGCCAGGGATTCCCCCCGATCAAAGCCCGCTTGCGGGCGTTCTCCCAACTTGTCCACCAATCCGCGCATGAGTTTTACCGCCTCTTCGTCGTTCTTGGCCTTGTAATCTGCTACCCCGCTGATAGCGGTATGCGTATCCGCTCCGCCTAACGTTTCATTGTCAATATCCTCCCCGATGGCCGCCTTCACGAGGTAGCTGCCGGCCAAAAAGATGCTGCCCGTGCCCTCCACGATGATGGCTTCGTCGCTCATGATGGGGAGGTAGGCCCCGCCCGCGACGCAGGAACCCATGACGGCTGCAAGCTGGGGAATGCCCAGGCTGCTCATGACCGCATTATTGCGGAAGATGCGTCCAAAGTGCTCTTTGTCGGGGAAGATTTCGTCCTGCATGGGTAGGTAGACCCCCGCCGAATCCACCAAGTACAAGATGGGCACCTTGTTTTCCATGGCGATTTCTTGAGCCCGAAGATTCTTCTTTCCCGTCATGGGGAACCACGCTCCCGCTTTCACGGTAGGATCGTTCGCCACCACCACGCAAAGGCGCCCCTCTATGCGGCCCAAAACGACCACAACGCCCGCGGCAGGGGCCCCGCCGTGCTCTTCGTACATACCGTCCGCCGCAAAGGCCCCAATTTCGAGACTTGGTGCACCGGGGTCAAGCAAGGCATTCACCCGTTCACGGGCAGACCACTTGCCTTGTTCGGCGAGTTTGGCGAGGCGCTTCTCGCCCCCTCCTAGATAGATTTCACCGAGGCGGCGGCGGGTTTCGGCCACGAGCAACTGGAGCGCTTCCGCGTTTTTTTCTTGAGCGAGAGACATGTGGGTTCAGACGTTTGTCCTACGAAGATGGGGCATCTTCGCCTTCCGTTGGTTCATTGTAGAGGAACCATTCGGCTGATTTAATCCAAATTTGACCTTCTGGGGCCGGATCGGAAAGGAAAAGGACCATGCGCAATCCACCCGGAATTTCCTGGACAAAGAGGGCATCAGGAATGTCGTCATCCATCAGATAGCCGGACCAATACAGTTCGGGGACGCAGTGGTAAACACTGTCCACCAATTGGGCGCCAATGTTTTGGTTTAGGGCGATTTCCGCATCTGACTTTTGGTTTCGAACCTGCAATTCATAGTCCTTCAGGCCACCGCATTTACCTGGACCCGTCACCGCGCCAGTCGCTAGTAGCACGTACATCCAGGATCCGTTCGTGCGGTCAAAGATTTCGGCGGTGCCCGGGAAGAGCGTGGGCATGTCGTTCACATATGAAAGTGCTCCGTGGAACCAGGCCCGAACGGTATCGAGCGGGACGGGGCTCCCAAAAAGAAAGTGGAAGCCTTGGTCTCGGTTGGTTTGGATGTCAAATTCTAAAGCGCCAGGTTGGCTCTGAAATTGGCTGAGAAGGACTTTGGGTTTCACTTGGGCAAGACTCCAATGGCCGTCGTCGTTGGCCATCACGCCGTACCAGAGCAGGCTCAAATCCAGCTGGCGGACATCGCCCGTGTAGTTGAAGGCCTCCGTAGCTATTTGGTAGCGGCGGGCTTTTATTTGGGCGATGCGCTTGCGCTCCTCCCCTGCTTTTCCACCTTCCTCGAGCCAAACGATGAGCGAATCCCGGGAGTAGCCCTGAGGATGACGGTGTACCACGGCCACTAAGCTGTCGCGGGGCCATTCGTGCTTCCAAGCAACCCACAGGAGCCGAATGAGTTGATTTTGGCTCAATTGGTCCCAACGCTCCTTGCTGTCTGCCAAAATCGCCGCGGTGTCCACCACAGGGGCCAAGGCGACCGGCCGGGTCTGCACGGGAATGGGCGGATTTTCAGGGGGCTGGCTCGCCACCGGAACGGCGACGTGGGCCGGAAGGTCAGCCTGGCCATAGACCAAGCCACAGGCCAATAGGCCCAGCAGCGTCAGCGTATGGCGGAAGGGCATCACTTGGCGGCCTTGCGCTTTCGGTAGTAGTCCCAGCCGTAGTAGAGGGCCACCAAGACCACGAAGGGCCAGAGATAGCTTGTAGGCTGGCCTTCCCCGTGAACGACGGTGAAGAAGCGCTCCCAGCGTTTGGACGAAAGGAAGCCCTCAATTAACTGATCCCTTGAGAAGAAGATGAAGACGGGCTTGCCCACGATGTGGTCCTCGGGCACAAAGCCCCAGTATCGGCTGTCCCAAGAATTGTGGCGGTTGTCGCCCATCATCCAGTAGTAATCCAACCCAAAGGTGTAGGAACTTGCCGCTTCGCCGTCCACGTAGTAGACACCGTCGCGCAACGCAAGGTCATGGCCCTCGTATTCGCGGATGGCGCGGCCGTAAATCAGGGCGGTTTGGTAATTGAGCTCCACGGATTGGCCCTTAGCAGGAATCCAAATGGGGCCGTAGTTGTCACGCGACCATGGGAAGACGATGCTGTCCTGGTGGCCGTCGGGATTGGGGAACATAACTCCGGGGGCCACGGCATTTTCGTTGTACCACACGATGGCCGGAGGCGTAGGTTCTGGGAAGACATTGTCCCCAGGACTATTCATCACGACGATGGTGTCAATGTTCGGCTGCGCAGAGAAGGCCGCCAGCATGTCTTGCGAGATGGTGATGAAGTATTCGGTTTCCGTGATTTGGATGACGTCCGACCGATTTTGGTTGTTGATCAAGCGGTTGTCCAGGTAGTTGATGTCAAAATTGCGCTTGAGGGCCGCCGGATTGAAGCCTTGGCCATTGGTCCGAACGTAGTAGCTCCACTGCGGGTTGCTGCGCTCGCCAAAGGACTGAGCCTCGCCATTAGTGTAGACCTGGCGGTTGACTATTTTCAGGGTATCTCCAGGGGTGCCGACGCATTGCTTGACGTAGTTTTCCTTTTTGTCTACGGGGCGATCGGGGTCGGTTGGGAAGTTGAAGACGACCGCATCGCCCTTCTTGGGTTGGGTCCAGCCCGGGATGCGGGTGTAGGGTAGTTCAATCCAATCGAGGTAGCTCGGGGCTTGCGTAAAAGGAATCAAATTGTGCATCAACGGGATGCTGAGCGGCGTGTTGGGCAGACGCAAGCCATAGTGCATCTTGCTCACAAAGAGGTAGTCGCCCACCATGAGCGTCTTTTCCATGGACCCGGTGGGGATGTTGTAGGCCTCGAAGGTGGTCATTCGGATCGCGCCAGCCGCCACAACGGCAAACAAAATGTGGTTGACCGTGGCGGGCATACGGCGGCGGATTTCCGCATCATCGCGCGTACCAGGCTTCAATTCGGCCGAATAGTTTAAATAGCCCACATAGAGGCCCAACGTGGCGATGCTCAGGAAGATGTGCTTGTTCTCCCGATAGCCATGCATATGCAGCAATTCGTAGGTCAAAATCAAGGACATCACATTGTCCACAACCGGGATGTAGCACAAGAAGGTCCACCAACGAGGGCGATCCGCGAGCTGCGTCAAGACATAGGTACGGTAAATCGGGACCCAGGCAGACCAGGCAGGTTTGCCGTTTGCCGTAAAAAATTTCCAGGTGATCAACGAACTGTAGAGGTTGAGAACCAGGTAGTAAAGGAGAAAATCGAGCATATATGTCTGTTTTGAGGGCGTCTGAGACAGAAACCATGTCCTGCGCGTCAGAATCCTACTAAGTTGAGCAAAAATAAGGCCGGAACCGCGGGCCAATGCCAAATGCATTCGGTACCTTTGTCCTATGGAAATTCAACGCGTTCCCGTCAGTGTTTATGCGGAAATGACTCCCAATCCGGCAGTCATGAAGTTCGTCGCCAACAAAATGGTGGTCGATGTCGATCATGTGGAATTCCACAACATTGAAGAGGCGGCGATTTCTCCCTTGGCCACCGAGCTCTTTCACTTTCCCTTTGTCAAAGAGGTCTTTATGTCGAGCAATTTTATTGCGATTCAGAAGTACAATGTGGTGGAATGGGAAACGGTGACTCAGGAGATCCGCCAGTTTATTCTGGACTATATCCAAGCCGGTAAACCCGTCCTCACGGGCACCCCAAAAGGAGCTCCAACAGCCGAATCCGAAGAGGCGCCCGCCGTGGATCCACTGGAAGGTTTGGGCGACATCGAATTGCGCATCGTCGACATTTTGGAGGAGTTTGTGAAGCCTGCGGTCGCCCAAGACGGGGGTAACATCGCCTTTGTCGCGTACGAAAACAAAGTGGTCAAAGTGCAGCTTCAAGGCGCCTGTGCCGGATGTCCGAGCTCTACCCTGACCCTTCAACAAGGCATCAAGAACATTCTGCAGCGCATGCTGCCTACCTTGGTGGATGACGTCGTTCCGGTCTAACTTTCTGGGACTATGCCGACCATTCTCCCCGTCCAAGGCCATACTCCGAACATTCCTGACAGCTGCTTTTTAGCGCCTACGGCCACGGTAGTGGGAGACGTTCAGATGGGCGAAGAGTGTTCCGTTTGGTTTAACGCCGTCGTGCGCGGCGACGTACACTTTATCCGAATGGGTGACCGCGTCAACGTCCAAGACAACGCCGTCATCCACTGCACCTACCAGAAGTTTCCCACAACCATCGGCCACAACGTGAGCATTGGCCACAACGCCATTGTGCACGGATGCACCCTGCACGACAACGTGCTGGTCGGCATGGGCTCCATCGTCATGGACGGTTGCGTCGTGGAATCAAACAGCATCATCGCCGCCGGCGCCGTGCTCACTGCGGGCACCCACGTTCCCGCCGGCAGCATCTTCGCGGGTATTCCCGCCAAAAAAATCAAAGACATTAGCCCCGAACTCACGAAGGGCGAAGTCGAACGTATTGCCACGAACTACGTGATGTACGCCTCCTGGTTTGAGGCCCCTGCGCCCGAAAATCCCTAAGTCTATGTCCTTCCCCTCGGTCAACCCTACTACTACTGCTGCATGGAAAGCCTTAGAAGCCCATGCCGTCGAAGCCAAAAATTGGCACTTGCGCGACCTCCTTTCCGCAGAAGCCGACCGCTTTGAACGCATGCATGTTCGCGTAGAGGATTTGCTGCTCTTTGACTACGCGAAGCACCGCGTGAGCGAGACGACCTTGGACCTTTTGGAGCAGCTTTTTAATGAATGTGGCGCCCCAGAAGCCCTCCAGGCCCAGCTCTCTGGGGAGGCCATCAACCAAACAGAAAACCGCGCGGTCCTGCATAGCGCCCTGCGCGACCCCCGCACCGAAGCCCTCCTCGTCAACGGTGAGGACGCCCGTGCCTTGGCGAAAGGGGAACGCGATCGCATGTTTGCCTTTGCCGAAGCTATCCGCGACGGCCGCAAAAAGTCCTTCACCGGCAAGAAATTTACCCACGTCGTGAACATCGGCATCGGCGGTTCCGACTTAGGGCCCCGCATGGCTGTTGAAGCACTGAAGCCCTTCAGCAATCGCGGCATCCAAATGCACTTCGTGGCGAATGTGGACGGTTCGGACCTTCACGAATGCCTCCTCCAAGTCGACCCCGAGCGCACCCTCTTCATCGTCGCCTCCAAGACCTTCACCACGCAGGAAACCATGGCCAATGCGGAAGCTGCGCGTACCTGGCTCATCCAACAATTGGGTGACGCCGCCTGTACGCAAAAGCAGTTTGTGGCCCTCAGCACCAACCTGGAAAAGGTCAAAGCCTTCGGCATTTCTGAAAAAAACACCTTTGGCTTCTGGGATTGGGTTGGCGGTCGCTATTCCGTGTGGAGCGCCATCGGCATGCCTTTGTGCATTGCCATTGGAGCCGAGGGATTCCAGCAATTTTTGGACGGCGCCCATGCCATCGATCAGCACACGGCACAAACGCCGTTCCGGCAAAACATCCCTATGCTCATGGCGGCCCTGGGGATTTGGTACCGAAACTTCATGGATGCCGCAAGCCACGCAGTCCTTCCCTACGACCAATACCTCCACCGCTTCGCGGCCTACTTGCAGCAAGCCGACATGGAGAGCAACGGCAAGTACGTGGACCGAAACGGCGAGCGCGTCACCTACCCCACGGGACCTGTGGTATGGGGGGAGCCCGGCACGAACGGCCAGCACGCCTTCTACCAGCTCATCCACCAAGGCACGGAACTCATTCCCGCTGACTTCATCGCTTCCGTTCAGCCACAGCACCCCCTGCATGCCCACCATGCAAAGCTGCTCAGCAACTTCTTGGCCCAAACGGAAGCCCTCGCCATCGGCCGACCAAAAGCCGCCACGGTCTACAAAGTTTTTGAAGGCAACCGCCCGACGAGTACACTATTGTTTGACGCCCTGACTCCGTATGCCTTGGGCGCCTTAATCGCCTTGTACGAGCACAAAATCTTCTTCCAGGGCGTGATTTGGAACGTGTACTCCTACGACCAGTGGGGCGTAGAACTGGGCAAGGAAATGGCCAATGCCATCCTTCCCGAATTGGAAGGCGACGGTGAGCTAGGCGCACACGACTCTTCTACGATGGCCTTATTGAAGCACGTAAAGTCGTTACATTAAAGAGATTACATCCTCTACAATGGAATAGGGATATGATCTACTTTTATCGTCAGAACCTAACAGCTTCCCGATAAAGTGAAAAAGTACCCTCTCCTTCTCCTCTCAGGGTTGGCCCTTTTGGTGGCCATCGCGTTCACATCCTGCGAAAAAAAGGACCCTCCCGTGGAATGCACGGTGACGGGCCGATGGGTCCTTATGCCCACTACGCTGTATGAATTTACAGCCGATAGTCTCGTGTATACCATCTATTCTTCGAATGGGGCTTTCGGCAGCATTGCGGACGCCATTCCAAATCCCCACACGTGGTACATGGACGGGGATAGCATCGTGATCGATTTAAATTTTGGAAACATTTCCAAGCAGTACGTGGAATTCTCCTGCGATTGCAACGTCATGGCCTGGACCTCTGACCAATTCCAAGGACCATACACCGGGTATCTCTGGAAGGAGGGGCACGATACGGCCACCTGCAAGTAATCGGGACCCTCTAGCTACAGCGCGAAGCGCGAGCCCTCCAGCCCTCTAGCGGGAGCAAAGCGACCTCAGCCCCGCATCTTATCCAGCAAGGCGCTAAGCAATTGGGCATCCTCGTCAGATAGGACTTTGGGGAGATGCTCTTTGTGGAGTTTGTCCACAGAACGGATTTGGCCCAAAATTTCCAAGCCCCGAAGCGTCAAAAAGATTTCGGTGACCCGCTTGTCTTCCGGGGAGTTTTGGCGCTCGACGAAATTTAGCTTTTCAAGGCGGTCCAAAAGGCGTGACACATCGCTGGTCTTGTCCAATAAGCGTTCACGTATGCGGGCAGCCGCCATCCCCTTCGGATGCGAACCGCGGAGAATGCGCAGCACATTGTACTGCTGCATCGTGATTTTATAGGGCTTTAAGGCTTCGGACATGCGGTCCTTAAGCCAATGGTAGGTGAAAAGGACATTCACCAAGGCGAGCTGCTGGTCGTTCTGCCATTTGCGTTGCTGAATTTCCTCCTGCAGGCTCTTCATGGGGGGCTTATACCTTCATGATTTCTTCTTCTTTGGTTGCCACTTTGGCATCCACGGAAGCAATGTATTGATCCACAATTTTTTGAATGTCGTCCTCCAAGGATTTGCGGCCATCTTCGCTCAGGCCATCTTTTTCCATGCGCTTGGCCTCGTCCATCCCCGTTTTGCGGATGGCTCGAATACCTACTTTGGCATCTTCCCCTTCGGCCTTGGCCATGCGCACCAATTCGCGGCGACGGTCTTCTGTTAAAGGCGGAATGTTGATGATGACCATCTCCCCATTGTTTTGGGGGTTAAAGCCCAAGTTTCCGTTCAAAATGGCCTTTTCGATGGTGGAAATCATCGTCTTCTCAAAGGGCTGAACGAACAAGGTGCGGGCATCCGGGGTGTTGATGTTGGCCACTTGGGTCAACTTCACCATGGATCCGTAATATTCTACCGCGATGCCATCGAGCATACTAGGATTTGCCCGGCCAGCGCGAAGCTTGAGGAGGGCCTTATCCAAGTGCGACAAGGGCTTATCCATGTCTTCCTTGATACTGTCAATGAGGAATTCAATTTCTTCTTCCATGGGAATCGGGGAGCTACTCGCTTAAGATTGAGTGACCAGGGTTCCAACACTTTCGCCTTGCACCAATTTCAAGAGGTTGCCGGGCTTATTCATGTCAAAAACGATGATGGGTAATTTGTTTTCATTGCTCAACGTGAAGGCCGTCAGGTCCATCACATTCAAGCCTTTATCGAAGACTTCTTTGAAGGAAATCGTTTCATACTTGGTGGCAGTCGCATCTTTTTCAGGATCGGACGTGTAAATGCCATCCACACGCGTCCCCTTCAGGATGACGTCCGCTTGTATTTCAATCGCCCGCAGCGTGGCCCCCGTGTCTGTGGTGAAGTAGGGGTTACCCGTTCCCGCAGCAAAGATGACCACACGGCCCTTTTCCAGGTGGCGGACCGCTCGGCGGCGCACGAATGGTTCACAGACCTTGTCCATCTCGATGGCGGATTGCAAACGCGTCTGCACGCCCATGGACTCTAGCGTGGACTGGAGCGCCAGTCCGTTGATCACCGTGGCAAGCATACCCATGTGGTCTGCTTGAACGCGATCGACGCCATCACCCGCTCCTTGCAGGCCGCGGAAGATGTTTCCTCCGCCAATCACAATGCCCAATTCCACCCCGTGGGCGACGACGGCTTTGATTTCGGCCGCATAATCCGCCAATCGCTTGGGGTCCAGACCGAATGATTTATCCCCCATCAGGGCTTCCCCGCTGAGTTTTAGTAAGATGCGTTTGTACTTCATGGGATGCTTGATTCTGTCAAAGATAGTGCGCTCGACCCGAGGGCTCAAGTGGGAATACGGCACAAAAAAAGGCGCCGTGCGGAGGTTGCCCTCGGCACGGCGCCGGTATCATCGTTGAATAGGTTTAGACACCCAAGCCCACACGGCGGAAGCCGGTGACCACGAGGCCTGCCTGGACGCCATTCAAGTAGCTTGCTACAGATTGCTTGCTGTCCTTGATGAAATCCTGCTCAACCAGGGTGTTCTCTTTGAAGAACTTGCCCAATTTGCCTTGTGCAATGCGGTCTACCATCTCTTCGGGCTTGCCCTCTTGACGGATTTGCTCGCGGGCAATCTCCAATTCGCGTTCGATCGCTGCTGCGGGAACCTCGTCCTTGTTCAAGGCGACAGGGTTCATGGCTGCCACTTGCATCGCAACGTCCTTACCGGCCTCAGGAGCTGAGGCAGACAAAGCGACCAACGTACCCAATTTGTTTCCAGCGTGGATGTAGGATGCTACACAAGCGCCTTCAATGGACTCATAGTAGGAAATCTCGATTTTTTCACCGATAACTCCCGTTTGCTCGGTCAATTTGTCGGAAATCGTCAAAGAACCATCGAAGGACAAAGCCAACAAGTCTTCTTTCGTCGCAGGGAAGCCTGCAAGAGCCACTTCAGCCATTTTCGTAGCCATGGCCACGTAGCCTTCGTTTTTCGCGACGAAGTCGGTCTCACAATTCAAGCTAATCACCACACCACGCGTTTGGTCGGCGTTGGTCATAGCGATCACGGCACCTTCCGTAGCATCACGGTCAGCACGCTTGGCAGCGACCTTCTGACCTTGCTTGCGCAAAACGTCGATCGCCGCTTCGAAATCTCCATTGGCTTCCGTCAACGCCTTCTTGCAGTCCATCATGCCTGCTCCGGTCATTTGACGAAGTTTGTTTACATCTGCAGCAGTAATTGCCATGATTGTAAAAATTTAATCGGTTTGTAAAGAGAAACCGGGGCTGTTGCCCCGGTGTTTTTATTATTCGGCAACTTTCGCAGCAGCTTTTTCTAGCTTCTCGTTTCCGGCCTTTTCCTTCTCTGCTTTGCGCTGGCTCAAGGCTTCCTTGATGCCCTCGGATACAGAGTTCATGATTACAGCAATCGACTTAGAGGCGTCGTCGTTCGAAGGAATAACGTAGTCTACCAAGTTGGGATTGGAGTTGGTGTCCACCATCGCGAAGACAGGAATACCCAACGTACGGGCTTCTTCTACTGCGATGTGCTCACGCATGATGTCTACAACAAACAACGCGGCGGGAAGACGGCTCATGTCCGCAATGGAACCCAAGTTCTTCTCGAGCTTGGCACGAACGCGGTCAACCTGAAGGCGCTCACGCTTAGACAAGGTGTTGAAAGTGCCATCCTCCTTCATCTTGTCGATGTTGGTCATTTTCTTGATGGCTTTGCGGATGGTGACGAAGTTCGTCAACATACCACCGGGCCAGCGCTCTACGATGTAGGGCATGTTCAAGGCCTTGGCTGTGTCGGCTACGATTTCCTTGCCCTGCTTCTTTGTAGAAACGAACAAGATCTTGCGGCCAGAGCCGGCAATCTTTGCCATGGCGTCCGTAGCCGTTTGAAGTTTGCGCTGCGTCTTTTGCAGGTCAATGATGTGGATACCATTGCGCTCCATGTAGATATACGGAGCCATGTTGGGATTCCACTTACGCGTCAAGTGACCGAAATGGACACCGGCGTCGAGGAGTTGTTGAATGTCAGGCGTTTGAGCCATAGTTGAGTGGGGGTTTACGTTCACTTAAGTCAACCAGACAGTAGCGCCAAGCGATCTGTCCAGTTTGGATACTAAACCAAATACTCCTGCGATTAACGCTTGGAGAACTGGAAACGCTTGCGCGCTTTCTTTTGACCAAACTTCTTGCGCTCGACCATACGTGGGTCACGGGTCATCAAGCCATCAGGCTTCAACACCGCGCGGAAGTCAGGGTTGATCGATACCAACGCACGAGAGATGCCCAAGCGAATAGCTTCTGCTTGGCCGGTGATTCCACCGCCCTCTACGTTGACTTTCACATCATACTTGCCCAAGGTCTCCGTCATGGAGAAGGGCTGGTTTACTTTGTACTGCAACTGAGCCGTTGAGAAGTAGTTGCTCAGGTCACGCTTGTTCACGGATACGTTTCCGGATCCTTCTTTGATGTAGACACGTGCGACAGACGTTTTACGACGGCCAATGGCGTGAGTAGAAGTGGTAGACATAGATTACCGATCTTAAGCGTTGATGGATACAGGCTGTTGCGCTTCGTGGGGATGCTCCGCACCAACATACACATGCATGTTGCGGAACAGGGCGCGACCAAGGCGATTCTTGGGCAACATACCGCGAACGGCTGTTTCCAAAACGCGCTCAGGGTTCTTGGCCAATTCCAAGGCGGGCGTGCTGAAACGCTGACCACCGGGGTAGCCTGTGTAACGGATGTACTGCTTCGTTTCCATTTTGGAACCAGAAAGCGTAACAGCCGCAGCATTAATTACAATGACATTATCTCCACAATCCGCGTGGGGAGTGAAGTTGGGCTTGTGCTTACCGCGCAAGCGGCTAGCGATCAAGGAGGCCACGCGACCCAATGATTGACCATTGGCGTCAACAACGATCCAGGTCTTCTGGGCGGTTGCCTTGTTGGCAGAGATTGTTTTGTAGCTAAGCGTATCCACTTTTCAGCAATATTTTTTGGGGCTGCGAAGATACGCACATTAATTGCAAATAGCCAAAGGTTCAAGGACCTCTAAATGCAAAGTACCTTAGGGGCTCGCAAAAATACGCTTGAATCATGCTTCGTTTTCCTGTCATCTTCCCTGTTCTTTCCGCTTTCATCCTAGGTTTTTCAGGGCTTCACGCCCAAACCATACAGCGTTGTGGCGCGGATGAACAGCTTGCGTGGGAGATGCAAAATAATCCGCGACGTGCCGCCCTTTTGGCCGAGACGGAGGCCATCATGGAAGCGCAAATGACCCAGGACGCTTCCGGCGCGGAATCGGTCGTGCAAATCATCCCGGTCGTTTTTCATGTCATGTGGTACGATCAGAGCGACAATATCTCGGAGGCCCAATTGCAAGACGCCATCGACATCCTCAACGAGGATATGCGACGCATGAATCCCGACACGGGTTTGTTGCGGGCCATTTTTAAACCTGTGGCAGCGGATATGGAAGTGGAATTTCGGATCGCGAAAAAAGACCCCAATGGTCGATGCACAAATGGGGTGACCCGCACGCAGACCAATTTGAGTCTGGCCGCCAATAACAACGTGAAGTCCCTCATCGGCTGGGACAACACGAAGTACTTGAACATTTGGGTCGTTCGGCAGATCAACTTATCTGGGACAAGCCCTGGGTCCATCACATTGGGCTATTCGGCATTTCCCTACAATGGCATTCCGCTTACCCAGGATGGTATTGTAATTCGGCACGACAATTTGGGCAGCATTGGCACCTCGGCCGGCACGCGCCATCGAACGCTCACCCACGAAGTCGGGCACTACCTCAATCTTTACCACACATTCCAAGGCGGCTGCAGCCAAGGCGATAACTGCTACGATACCCCGCCCGTTTCCTCTTCATCCAACGGGTGCAACAACAGCACGCAGAACACCTGCAGCAACGATAACCCCGACCTCCCGGATATGGTCGAGAACTACATGGACTACAGCGATGACAATTGCATGAATACGTTCACGCAGAACCAAAAGTCACGTGCCAAATCCGTACTCAACAGCCTCAACCTGCGCGGCAACTTGTGCACATCGGGCAATTTGGCCTTCACGGGGGTGGACGGGAATCCCGTCAACTGCGCCCCGGTCGCGGATTTCACCGTAGATCGAACGCTCTTGTGCACCGGCGAGCAAGTACAATTCACAGATTTGTCCGCGTACCAAACGCTCACCAGCTTCCATTACACCATCGCGGACCAAAACAACGGCAACCAGCAGCACATCATCACCGCCAACCCTTTGCTCACCTTCAATGCTCCGGGGGTATATGATGTGAAACTGGAGATCCAGAACGCCGCAGGCAATAGCATGAAGCAGTACGGCCAGCTGATTACGGTTCGGCCCGCAGGAGGAACCACCTATAGCCCCTTCTTCTCCGCGACCATGGAGGATGCGTTGCCAAACGGAATTTGGACCGTGGAAAACAACGGGGACAACATCCAGTGGGTGCGCACCAGTGCAGCGGCTAAATCGGGCACCCACTCCTACGTTTTGGACAACTTCAATGTAGCCGGAACCGGTGGCGGCGATGCCCTGATTGCTGGGCCCATTTCGGTGAGCAACATGACCGCGAAGCAATTGCGCTTCTCGCATGCCTTTGCCCGCAAAACCTCGTCTGACAACGACCAACTGAAGATTTTTACCAGCACGGACTGCGGCCAAACATGGGCACTTCAACGTTTGATCCCCGCCTTCCAATTGGGGTCTGCCACGTACTTCCCCAATACATTGTACGTTCCCATTGCGAGCGATTGGAAGGAGACGACCATCACATTCACGGGCATGAACAATGCCTCTTCGGTGATGATCAAATTTGAATTCATTAGTGGCGGCGGCAACAATGTCTACCTGGACGATGTCACCTTCAGTACGACGGTGGGCGAAGAAGAACTTTCTTCGCAGCAGCTCATCCTGGCTCCCAACCCAAGCGCGGGCGGCAGCACCCTCAGCCTCCCCAGCGCGAATGGCCAAGTCTATGTCCTCGATGCCTTGGGCCGAACGGTACTCTCTCGCCCCGTCACGGAACGCCAACTTCAACTCCCTGCCCTACCCGCCGGCCTCTACCTCGTTCGCTGGGTAGCTAGCCCCAGTGAGGTGAAGACCTTACGCTGGGTGGTTAAAGGCTAAGTGGTTAGGTGGCTAGGGCTGGGCGAATCAACGGAAAGCACCTGCGCGCAGCGAAGTTCTACACCACAATTTGAGGGGAAAAGAGACTAAACGTTTAAGCGAAACCGCCACAGCGCGAAACGCGAGCTATCTAGCTTTCTAGCTCTCCAGCCCTCTAGCCCTCCAGCCCTCCAGCCCTCTAGCTTTCTAGCGCGAAGGCGCCGCCTGAGATCCCTCGCTACTTCAATTGAAGCAAATACGTATCCGGATTCGGCAGCTGTAAAATGAGTGGGAAGCGTTCGGGGTATTTCTGAATAGCGGGCACGACGTAGCGGCCAATGGCCGAATAACCTAGCTGGTCGACCACCACGTGGGTCACCCCCTGTTCCTTGAGTTTGGCGATGAAGGCGTCGTTGTCTTCGATCGATGGGAATCGAACACATGGGCGTTGCGCATAGAGGTAGAAGAGGGCCGGTTTATACGTGGCGATGATGGCGTCGGCGGGTAGATTTTGGCCTGCATAGCGACCGATGTTGAAGTAGTTCGCGTATTGCGAACCAACGGGGTCTTGGCTATCGGCGCGCAACTTTGTGACGGCCGAAAGTTGAATCAAACCTGCCGCCATCAACATATAGGGGGACGCCACCCAAGAGGGCAGTTTGAAGCGTGCTTGGGCCCATTTGAGGGCTTCCCAAGCCCCCACAGTGGCAGCTAGAAGTAGGAAGGGAATGAGGGGCTGCATGAAGCGCACACCAAACCAGACTTCGGGCCAGAGCAGGAAGATGGCGGCAGAAGCGGCCAGATAGCCGGCCCACATCATTCGGAGTTTGGGCATCTTGAAGGTGCCAAAGACCACCAAAATCACCAATAGGCTGCCGTAAAGGAAGAATCCCGTGGGCTCGTCCAGCGAATACACCACATCCAACTTCGGGAAAAGGCCGTTGGGAAGTTCTTGGGTGAGGTAGCGCCAGCCGTTGGTTTGGATACGGTCCAGCCAGCCCGTAGCGGTGAGGACGCCTTCTTCGGGTCGGTAGGGGTTGACTTGGATGAGTTGCTGGAGGTAGGGGTTTCCGCCTAAGGCTTTGCCGCGGAGAAACCAGGGCAGTGCCAGGCCAATGAAGCCCACCCCGTAGCCGACCGCGGCGGTCCATTTCTTTTCGAAGAGGAGGTAGAGGCCGATGCCTGCGATGAGGGCGAGGCCAGCAGTCCGGATGTGGTAGGAGGCCGAACTCAGCACGAGCATGGCCCAGAACCACGGCGACTTCCAGAATGGGGTTTCAGAATCCTTCCATTTCACGAGACAAGAGAGCGTGGCCACGGAGAAGAAAAGAAAGGGGATTTCGGACATCAAAATGGTGGAGGATCGCAGGAGGTGTGCATTGAGAAGGGTGAGGCCCAAGGCGGTCCAAGCGAGAAGGGAATTTTGGGTCATTCGGACAAAGAGACGTTGCAGCATGAGTAGGGCACCCAAGAAGAGCAGTCCATTCATCCACTTTAGGAACTCAAAACTGTCCGAAATCGTCATGAAAACGGCTAAAACGGCCGGATATCCCGGAGGAAAATGCTTGGCGGACGGCGCCCCCGGAAGGTGAATGTCCGTGTAGCCTTGGCCACTGTGCAGCGACTGACCCAAAATGTAGTAGCCCGCATTGTCGCCGCCGAGGTCCAATTTGGCATCAAAAATGGCCAGGTAGCACAGGAGAAAACCCAAGGCAATCCAGAGGTCCGATTTGGTAAAGGGAAGTCGCTTCATAGATCCGAAGGTACGGGGGTTGGTTAGGCCAAGCAAGTCCCCCCAGATCACTCAGGAATGGGCCCCGGACACGCATCGAAAACTCGGTAAAAACGCGTCGAATTTTAATTCCTACCATTTTAGTAGGATATTCTATCTTTGTCGGCCATGAATAGCGCCCAACTCCTCTTGCTCGTCGTCTACCTGATGGTCGTGCTGGCACTTTTTTCCAAGCGGATAAAGCCAGTACAGGCTTTTGGAGCGGGTGGTCTATTCCTCGTGCTGAGCGGTCAACTATCCGCCGCCGAACTCCTCGGAACCCTGACCACGCCCTCGCTCCTCATCTTGTTCTTGCTGATGGTGCTCGCTGGCGCCGTTCAAGCCCGATTGGGACTTGCCCAGGCCTTGCAACGCTGGACCCAGAACGCGAGCCCGCGCGGATTTTTACTTCGCGTACTGACGCCCACGGCGTTGCTTTCGGCTGTCCTCAACAACACGGCCGTCGTCGCCTTGCTGATGGGCCCCATTCGCCAGTGGGCCTTGCGCAACCGGCAGACGCCTTCCACTTATTTGATGCCTTTGGCCTTTGCCGCTACGTTGGGCGGCATGCTTACCGTCATCGGTACCTCGACCAACTTGGTGCTCAACGGCTTGCTCGAAGAAAATGGCCTAAAGATTCTGCATACGAGCGACTACCTACTGCCCGGACTCTTGGTCGTGAGCGTGGGCATCGTGGCGATGGTGCTTTTAGCGGGAAAAACACTCCCAAAACACCCTGTCGACACCGCCGAAAAATCCCGTGAATACACCGTTGAAACGCGTGTGCTCGCCGAGAGCCCCTTCACAGGCAAGTCCGTCCAAGATGCTGGGCTGCGGCAAGTGCATGGTTTGTTTTTGGTGGAAATTGTCCGCGGCCAACGTCTCATCGCTCCCGTCAGCCCCACCGAAATTTTGGAAGGCGGCGACCGCCTCTTTTTTGCGGGCGCCTTAGAAGAAGTGCGCGAACTCACACGCTCCAACTCGGGCCTCGCCCTGCCCCAAGAGGAATTGACCCAGGGAGCCGCCAACTCGGCCTTAATCGAAGTCATGATTCCACCAGGTAGCGACCTGGTTGGCGCTCAAGTACGCAGCTCTCAGTTCCGCCAGCGCTACGACGCGGCCATTGTGGCTGTGCATCGACGCGGCGAGCGGATGCAAGGACGCATTGGCGACATGGTCTTGCAGGCCGGCGACTTGCTCCTGGTGATAGCCGGAGCCCGCCACGACGAACTCATGGCCGATTCCAAGCACCTCTACAGCTTGACCACCCAAGCTCCCGTGCAAGCCCTGACGGCCCTGAAAAAAGCCGTTTTGCTGGTGGGTACCATCAGCTTTGCGGCAGCCTATGCGATGGGGACCTTGGATTTTTTAACGATGCTACTCGGCCTAGCGGCAACATTGGCGGCCGTGGGCTGGCTCGGCTGGGGCGATTTCAAAAAATCCTTGGATTGGGAGCTGATCGTGGTTTTGATGTGTGCCCTGGGCTTCTCCAAAGCCTTGATGGATTCGGGCCTCATACTCGAAGCTTTTGCCCATCTTCCTATGGCGTCCAGCTGGTCCGCGTTCACCTGGATCGGGTTGATTTTTGCCGCCACCACCTTGCTCACCAATTTGATGACCAACGTGGCCGCGGTGGCCTTGATGTTCCCGGTCGTGGCGGTGTGCATTTCTAGCCAGCCCGAACTCAGCCCCCTACAGGGTTTTCTCGCTTTGGCTTTTGGCGCCTCCAACGCCTTTTTAACGCCCTTCGGCTACCAAACCAACCTCATGGTCATGGGTCCTGGCGCCTACCAATCCCGCGACTATCTGCGCTTTGGCGCCTGGGTGACCGCGGTCTACTCGCTCGTTATTCTCACCTATTTGTACGTCCTCTAAACGATGAAATCCTCCGAACACGTCGTCCGCCAGGCCTACCAAATTGGGCCTTCTGACCGCGAAAAAGCCTTGGGGCAACGCGGGCAGGTCCTTTGGTTCACGGGGCTGAGTGGCAGCGGCAAAAGCACCTTGGCCAATGAAGTGGAGCAAGTCCTACACACCGCGGGCCGACACACCTTCTTGCTCGATGGCGACAATTTGCGCCACGGCCTAAATGGCGACCTTGGCTTCAGCGAGGCGGACCGAACGGAAAACATTCGACGAGTTGCGGAAGTCGCCAAACTCATGGCCGACGCAGGACTGATCGTCTTGACCGCCTTTGTCAGCCCTTTCGCCGCTGACCGCGAAAAAGCACGCCGCATCGTCGGTCCCGATCGCTTTGTCGAGATCTACGTAGACTGCCCCCTAGAGGTCTGCGAATCCCGTGACGTCAAAGGCTTGTACGCAAAAGCGCGCCAAGGTCTAATCCCGGATTTCACCGGCATCTCCTCCCCTTTTGAAGCCCCTGTTCAGCCTGAGCTGCACGTGCGCACAGACCTTCACTCTTTGGCGGAATGCCGTCAAACCATCCTTGCATTTTTACACTCATGATTTACGACCATCTCGATGAATTGGAGGCCGAAGCGATGTACATCATTCGCGAGGTCTATGCGCAATTCGAAAATCCGGGCATCCTCTTTTCGGGAGGCAAAGACTCTATTGTGGTGAGCCATTTGGCCCGAAAAGCCTTTGCTCCCGCTAACCTCCCTTTTCCGCTCGTTCATGTCGACACCGGCCACAACTTCCCGGAGGCCATCGCCTTTCGCGATGCCTTTGTCGAGCAGATGAAGACGCGTTTGATCGTGGGCCTGGTGCAGGACTCCATCGACCGCGGCAGCGTGCAAGAGGAAACGGGCCTAGCTGCCAACCGGAACCGTTTGCAAACGACTACCCTCCTAGAAACCATTGAGACCCATAAGTTTGACTGTCTTATGGGAGGTGCCCGGCGCGACGAGGAAAAGGCCCGTGCCAAAGAGCGTTTCTTCAGCCACCGCGACGACTTTGGGCAGTGGGACCCCAAAAACCAACGCCCCGAACTCTGGAACCTCTTCAACGGCAAAAAGCGCCCAGGCGAGCACTTCCGTGTGTTTCCTATCTCCAACTGGACGGAGATGGATGTTTGGCACTACATCCGCCGCGAAAACATCGAACTCCCCGAACTCTACTTTGCCCGCCCTCGGCAGGTCATTTGGCGCAGCAATTCCTGGATTCCTGTCAGCGATTTTATCACCCTGCGTCCCACCGAAGTGCCCCAAGAAAAAATGGTGCGCTTCCGCACCCTGGGGGACATCACAATTACCGGGGGACTTGAATCCCACGCCTCCGAATTGGACGATGTCATCCGCGAAATTGAAACCTCGCGCCAAACGGAACGCGGCAACCGCGAAGACGACAAGCGCAGCGAGAACGCCATGGAAGAACGTAAAAAAGAAGGCTATTTCTAAGCCCAGTAAAACAATTATGAACCTACTACGATTTACCACGGCTGGCTCCGTCGATGACGGAAAATCCACCCTCATTGGCCGCTTGCTTTTTGACTCCAAAAGCGTCTTCATCGACCAAATGGAAGCGGTCGAAAAAAGCTCTCAGCGCAAGGGCTTGGAGCGCATCGATTTTAGCCTCTTGACCGACGGCTTGAAAGACGAGCGCGAGCAGGGCATCACCATTGACGTGGCCTACCGGTATTTTGCCACGCCAGCCCGCAAGTTTATCATCGCGGATACCCCGGGCCACATCCAGTACACCCGCAACATGGTGACGGGGGCCTCCACGGCGGATGCGGCGCTGATTTTGGTGGACGCCCGCCATGGCGTGGTGGAGCAGACCCGCCGACACAGCTTTTTGGCCGGTCTATTAGGGATTCCCAATATCATGGTTTGCATCAACAAAATGGATTTGGTGGACTTTTCCGAGGAAGCCTACCAAGCCATTGTCGAAACCTATGCCTCGGTCCAAGCGGCTGCAGGCCTTCAGCACGTCGCATTTATCCCCATTTCGGCCCTCTTGGGCGACAATGTCGTCGACCCAAGCCCCCACATGCCTTGGTATGCGGGGCCGACCTTGCTTCGCCATCTGGAGACGCTCGAGGTAGCCCGTCCGGAAACAGACCGCGATTTTCGTTTTCCTGTCCAAACCGTCATTCGTCCGCATTCGGATGATTACCATGACTTCCGTGGGTACGCCGGGCGGGTAGCCTCCGGTCAAATACGTGTGGGGGATCTCGTCACGGTTCAGCCTTCTGGCTTACAGAGTCAGGTGCATCAAATTCTCCTGGGCGACACCGCTTTAACCGAGGCAAAAACAGGCCAATCTGTGGTCATTACCCTCAAGGATGACGTCGATATTTCCCGGGGCGACACCCTGGTGGCAGGGACCGCGCCGCGCCTGGAATCAACCCCCCAAGCCACCCTATGCTGGTTGGACAACCAAGCGCAACGCCCTGGGGCCAAATACATCATTCGTCAAGGAAGTGCGGATGCCCGCGCTATGATTTCCCAAGTGGACGGCATTTTAGACATCCAAGCCTTGGAATTTCAAGCGCCTGAAGGCGTGCTTAGCACCAACAGCATTTCTCAGGTTCAATTAAAAATTACCAAGCCCTTGGTGATGGATGCCTACCGTCAAAACCGGATCACGGGTTCCTTTATTTTGGTCGATGAAACGTCTGGGGCAACGGTAGCCGCTGGTATGCTCGATTAATTCCATGGCCAAAGAAAATAAGACGCAGCCCACAGAGGTTCTCGTTGAGGACTTTATCGCCTCCATCGACCACGAAAAGCGACGCGCGGATGCGCTGACCTTGCACAAAGTGATGCAGCGCGTATCCGGGCATCCAGGTCGGATGTGGGGGGCTAGCATCGTCGGCTACGGGGATATGCGGTACCGCTATGCCACGGGGCGAGAAGGCGATTGGTTTTTACTCGGTTTTTCGCCCCGGAAAACCTCGCTTTCCCTCTACCTCTGTTTGGGCGGTTTGGAGCAGTTCGGGGCGTACTTAGACCGATTGGGCAAGCACAAAACCGGGGCAGGGTGCTTGTACATCAACAAACTCGCCGATGTGGATTTGGCCGTGTTAGAAGAATTGATGGTCGCCACTATGGCCCATGTGAAGGCGCTAGATATCCGAATAAAGTAGTGCTACAAGGCGGTGCTGTAGCGGCCCGCCAAGCGGTGGAAGGCCTCGGTCAACTGCTGCGTGAGGGTGGAACCGCGGCGGTTTTGGAGCACGCGACCATCCACTTCTACGACGGGGGTCAATTCGCCCATGGAACCGGTTCCAAAGGCTTCGTCGGCGGCGTAGAGTTCGGTCAGGCTCAGGTTGCGTTCAACATAGCGAATGCCCAACTCGGCGGCCAGTTCGATCACGAGCGCGCGGGTAATTCCATGCAGGCAGGCATCGGCATGCGGCGTGAGCAAAACGCCGTCCTTCACCATAAAAATGTTGGTGCCGTTCATCTCCGCGATAAAGCCCAAGTTGTCGAGCATCAAGGCGTCGTCCACGCCGGCATGGTTGGCCTGAATCTTAGCCAAGATATTGTTGATCAGATTGTTGTGGTGGATTTTTGAATCCACGTGCATGGGGCTGTTTCGGCGGATGGCCGAGGTCACGATGCGAACCCCTTTCGCGTTGTCGTAGACGGGCGGCTTCCATTCGGCCAGCACAATCAGGGTGCAGCCTTTCTGGTTCAGGCGAGGATCCATGCCCGAAGTGATTTTTTCGCCGCGCGTCAGCGTGAGCCGAATGTGCGTATCGTGCGTCATCCCATTCGCCTTCAAGGTCGCCTTAATCGCATCCGTGATGAATTCGCGGCTAGGGATGTGGGCAAAGGCCATCGCTTGGGCCGAATCCATCAAGCGGTCCAAATGGCGGTCCAAGCAAAAGACGCCCTCTTGGTAGACGCGCATTCCTTCCCAAACGGCATCGCCACCCTGAACGGCGCTATCAAAAACGGACACTTTCGCTTGGTCGCGCGGCACGAGGCCATCGCCTACCCAAACTTGGATTTCGGCATTTCGGGGATCGTAGGATTGTAGCATATCAAAGGGCTAAACGGTGTGAGTATAAGGTTTCATAGTAGGGCAGCGCTTCGGCTTCCACCTCGGCATAGCGGCCCGTTAAAGGTTCTCCCAGGTCATTTGCCGGACCAAATCCCGTACTCGCATGCACCTGGCTGTACCAATGCGGCCACCAAGGGCCATCGTAGGGCTTGGGCCCCGCAGGCCATTGGAGCATTTCCGCATGGAAAGGTATGCCTAGAGCCGCACAAATCTTTGGGAAGGTCTCCGCTGGATTCGCCAGCATTTCATCGCTGTCCACCAGGATTTTGGGGGCCGTGAATCCTTGAATCTGGGCCCATTGGGCTACCTGCTCTTGGATACCAATATCGTCCAGGTTAACCTGTGGCCACACTTTGGCAAAGGACCGAATCACCTTCCGCGGATGACGAATCCAAAAAATATGCGCCGCCTCCCGCGCCCAGTCCCAGGGCATATCCACCATATGGTGGGCCATGTTCTTGAGGTAGATTTCTTCATGCCCCTGAGCAAACAGTGTTTCCAATGCCTTGACGGCATCGGCTGGACTGTTGGGAACGGCTTCTAGGATTTCTTTGCGACCTGGATGGTCCAGACCAGTACGATCTAAAAAGGGGCCATAAAAAGGTTCATCCACCCCCACACAGCCCGAACGCTGGGAAAACGCGTACAGCAAGGCGGTACTAATGTTGCGCGGACCAGAAATAGCGTGGATGATGCGGGGCATAGCGCAATGTTACGAATGCTTTGGGGCAATCGCAGAAGCCCGCTTCGCGATTCGGCATAAAAAACCCGGCGCTTTTCAGCGCCGGGTGCGTTGTGGGCAATACAGGATTCGAACCTGTGACCCCCGCCCTGTCAAGGCGATGCTCTAAACCAACTGAGCTAATTGCCCGGGGACGGCAAATGTACGAGCAATCTCAGAAATGCGCCATAACCCAAAACCAATCTTGCGAATCTTTGTTAGATTAGAAGTTATGATGGAAAAACTGCTTGATTCTGAAGCGATTCGTTGGAGAGACCCCTCTTTCTTTGGAGAGGAACGTCTCGTCCAATCGGCCTTGCCGTATCTCAAGCGACTTGTGGTAGAGTTAATGGAAATGAGCACGTTACCTCTTCAGTTGCACGAAAAGCGGGCCATAGTTTCCCTCCATCAATTAAGTCAAATGCCCGGTTGGATCATGCCCCAGTGGGAAAATGGCTACACCGCCCTTCGAACGCTTCACCTGTATTGGGAACGGAATTCGGCCCATCAAGCCTTTGACGAAAATCAAGATGCCTGGACATCATGGCTCTTCGCCTTCACCTTTTTTGAACTGGTCGAAAGCAAGCGTCAGGATGTCAATGAGGCCTTCCAAACGGAGTTGATGCACCTCTGGAATTAATCCAATTCGGACCCGATGTAAGGCTCGGAGGTCCACTCACTGGATAGTTCCGCATTTTGCACGCGCTGGTAGAGGTTTTCCCGAATGTTAAACCAAAACATATTGTAATCCGCGCGGTGGTAATCTTCCCATCGGAAGAACCATCCAAGGGGGCCCCGCAAGCGTTCGATGCGAAGGGTGCCTTGATCGATTCGGGCACTCACGCCGTGGCGCAAGAGAACCTTCCCATTGGAATATAGTGCCCCCTTATGCTGGTAGCGTCGGCTCCGGGCAGGCGAATCCGTCCATGTAATAGGGTTTACTACAGGATAGTTGGGACCATATTTTTTGGGGTAAAAGTCTTTTCCATAGCTGCGCCAGCCCATCCAACAATCCACCTGTAGAGGGTCGGAACAGAGGGGAAAATCCCCCATATCCTCCTGCGTAACCGTGTTTCCAACGAGGTACGCCGCAAGCAGTCTTTGGCGCAATTCCTTGTTAGGTAAAATGACTTCCATCATCAGACGTTTGGCATGGCCCGTGCCCTGGCTGTGTCCGGCCAAAATGTACCGGCCTTCCGGGTTCAACGTAATGAAAGCCTCAAACGCATGTTTCACATCCGCATAGGCCGTGTCGTAGGCCACCAACGCATCGCGGTATTCTTGATCGGACTCGGGGTAATAGCCGCGGTACATCATTTGGCGGTAATGCGGGGCGTAAACTGGCCCAACTCCTGTGAAGACAGACGCTTGATTGGCCATGGGCCAGTCGTTGATTTCTTGACGGTACCAGGCGTCAAAGCAGTCCGCATTCCAAACATCCCCCTCAAAATAGAGGGTGGGATAGATGAAAAACGTTGGAACAGCGATAGCAACCTCCCCATACTTTTTTTCCAAACGGCGGTCCAAACGCTCTGTCGCACGCGAACGCTTCCCGCTGCCCCACTCGATGGCTGGATGCGCCGCCCAGGAAGAAATTTCGGTGTAATCGGGCCGCTGAGGATACGGTATCAATGAAGGGGACGCTGAAGCCCCCTCCTGTGCAAAAAGACTACCTGCACCCAGGCAAAGTAAAAGGGTTAGCAGGTGTTTCATGCTAGGCGTTTTTAGCCATTTTACCGGCGAGTGCACCTAAAACGGCCCATGGAATAATGCCGTCCATCAAGTGCGCCACGATGCCCGGCGTTTTGTACCAAATAAAGTCAGAATAGGGCTCCAAGAAATAGGAAATCATGCCCACGGCTACACCAACCAAGAGGCCTTTTTTAACGTCTACAGCCTTCAGGTTGGAAACCAACCAGAAGAACAATGCGGCAACTATGAACGCAATGAGGTAGCCTCGAATCAAGGGCATGATCATATCGCTGTGATCCACCGTTTGATAGTTCAATAAGCCCCAAGGTTTGCCCTCCAAGGCGTCCATGGCAGATTCCCATTCCTCCATTGTTTCCGTAGGTCCAGGTTGGCCTAACATGTATTGACCAGGTTCTAGGCCGGCCGCCGCAATGGCATCGAGAATTTCGGATTGTACCGGTGTGTACTGCTGCGCGTCCGCATGGAGATTCAGCGCGGCATGGGACAAAAATTGCCAAAAGAACAAAATCGTTCCGCCAATCAGGGTGTAAAGGAGGTGTTTTTTCATGGTGTACAGGGGCTTAACAAAGGGTAGAGAAAAGAGTTTATGGCATCCAGGTCGATTGGACATGGGCCAAATGGTGCCGGCTATGCCAGGCATAGAACTGCAAGGCTTCCGCCAGGGTGACGTCGCGTTGATTTTCGGGGTGGTAGTAGTCTCGCTTCCAATCCTCTCCCTCCAAGCTCAACCAAAATTGGTTCCATCGGTAGTGCAAGCCGTGCAAAATGTCCAAACTGGCCCCCACGTTGAGGTCCGTCGCATCCGGCGTAAGGGCCCAAGCCCGCTCGTCATAGGGCTTGACCGTTGGATCCTGTTCGGTCAAAGCCAACTTACACCGAACAAAGCAATTCATATGGCTATCGGCCAAGTGATGTATGACTTGCGTTCGGGTCCAGCCCTCCGGACGGTAAGGGGCTTGCAGCTGCTCATCAGACATGGAATCCACCGCTTGCTGCAACTGTTGAGGAAGGTCCGATAAGATGGCCATCCAAGAGTCCAAATCGTGTTCAGTAAAGTCGGTCTGCAGCTTGAAGGGGCCTACAGGGTATTTTAAGGTTTCCAGATCCATACAAAGGGTTTGAACTTCAAATATAGGCGGGGATA